>OLWG01000547.1_pt1 | contig 12934 bp, 8 predicted proteins | sample 1673721 | NCBI WGS metagenome assembly OLWG01 (sample SAMEA103958125, study PRJEB25191) | human gut metagenome | reverse complement strand
CTAAAGCCATTCCAGAATTTGAAAGTTTTCCCCGCACCTGCGGGGGTGATCCTGATATACATCCAACGTATCCGTGGAATAACGCGTTTTCCCCGCACCTGCGGGGGTGATCCTCCGCAACGGCGGATAATATCGTCCGCGATTTCGTTTTCCCCGCACCTGCGGGGGTGATCCCGGCGCAGGAAGCCGCCGATACCCGCAGATAGTGTTTTCCCCGCACCTGCGGGGGTGATCCTACTCCGCGTCGGTTTTCTGAATGTTTGTTTCGGTTTTCCCCGCACCTGCGGGGGTGATCCTTCTTTCACCAATACAACGCCCTGTTGCCGTATAGTTTTCCCCGCACCTGCGGGGGTGATCCTATCTCAAGTGCTGCAAGGCATAGGCGAAGTCAGTTTTCCCCGCACCTGCGGGGGTGATCCCTATCGAGCATTTCGTCTGTCATTTGAGTTGGCGTTTTCCCCGCACCTGCGGGGGTGATCCTATCATGCAAGCGGCAACGGGCGCGAACGCCCAGTTTTCCCCGCACCTGCGGGGGTGATCCGTGTTCCCAATTTTCCCAATATCGTTAAAAAAGGTTTTCCCCGCACCTGCGGGGGTGATCCTACGCAACGTTAGCTAAGTGCATCGCCGTTATCGTTTTCCCCGCACCTGCGGGGGTGATCCTAAGGTCGTATCGTTTGCGACTGTCAAACGTAAGTTTTCCCCGCACCTGCGGGGGTGATCCTAACTAACTACCGCAAAATTATATACGACATTAGTTTTCCCCGCACCTGCGGGGGTGATCCCTTATTATACACCCTAAGCAAATATTTGTCAATGTTTTCCCCGCACCTGCGGGGGTGATCCTGGGTATGCGCACCCAGACATCACCAAACCCGTGTTTTCCCCGCACCTGCGGGGGTGATCCTCGAGGTTGCGGCGAAAATCAAGGAACACAAACGTTTTCCCCGCACCTGCGGGGGTGATCCCATTTGACGATTGCACGGCGAACGGCGCGTGTTGTTTTCCCCGCACCTGCGGGGGTGATCCCACGTTCCAAGCGCACTTGCGGCAACATTAGCGGTTTTCCCCGCACCTGCGGGGGTGATCCCATCAACGGCGTGATTGAACTTGATGAGGATGAGTTTTCCCCGCACCTGCGGGGGTGATCCTGTGTTTTTGGCTATACCTCCATTGTATGCGTCGTTTTCCCCGCACCTGCGGGGGTGATCCTACGTCCCAATCGATACTGGGCGTTCAGTTGAAGTTTTCCCCGCACCTGCGGGGGTGATCCTGCGTTTTCTGCGTCCTCCGTCATAGTCTCTTTGTTTTCCCCGCACCTGCGGGGGTGATCCCTTGAACGAGAACACATTCTGCATGAATAACGAGTTTTCCCCGCACCTGCGGGGGTGATCCTGCTCCGAGAGGCGGTAACAAAGGCACAGCACGGTTTTCCCCGCACCTGCGGGGGTGATCCTCGGGTTGTCTTTGTCCGGACAGTCCCGCTCCGGTTTTCCCCGCACCTGCGGGGGTGATCCTGTAATACGGAGGAGATGAGAATGACAAAACAAGTTTTCCCCGCACCTGCGGGGGTGATCCCAAATCCGGAGCGGCCCGAAATATTGCGCTCAGGTTTTCCCCGCACCTGCGGGGGTGATCCTTTGATGGACGAACAGCAAGCGGGATCCGAAATGTTTTCCCCGCACCTGCGGGGGTGATCCTCAACATCGCCGCCTGACAGCTCTCCGCCGCCTGTTTTCCCCGCACCTGCGGGGGTGATCCCGCATGTATGTGGGGGTGATATGTATCTGTGACGGTTTTCCCCGCACCTGCGGGGGTGATCCTCTTTTGGTGGAGCGAATAGGTATACCCCCTCCGTTTTCCCCGCACCTGCGGGGGTGATCCTTCCGAAACGCGCGCTGTGATAACTTGCATTTCGTTTTCCCCGCACCTGCGGGGGTGATCCCATGCTAATGCAAAACGGCGGCGTATCACAACAGTTTTCCCCGCACCTGCGGGGGTGATCCTAGTCATAGGTGACTTCCGCCTGCACCTCGGCGGTTTTCCCCGCACCTGCGGGGGTGATCCTGTCCATAGTCGCATATCCTGCGCTGTCCGTGCGTTTTCCCCGCACCTGCGGGGGTGATCCTTTATACAAGACGTTCCGTGAACTTTTCGGGCGGTTTTCCCCGCACCTGCGGGGGTGATCCCGTTTTCTTTCTCGATTCCGATTTTTTCAAGCAGTTTTCCCCGCACCTGCGGGGGTGATCCAATGCCGGACGGGTCTCTGCGCCTATCCAAGCCGTTTTCCCCGCACCTGCGGGGGTGATCCTGAAATTTTGGCCGATGAGCACAACACCTTCTAGTTTTCCCCGCACCTGCGGGGGTGATCCCGGTGATAGCGCAATCTTCATGAAGGCGTTCGAGTTTTCCCCGCACCTGCGGGGGTGATCCCGTCATGCCTTCGGGTTTGTCCATGCCGGCAAAGTTTTCCCCGCACCTGCGGGGGTGATCCCATTGTTCTTCTTTTTCAGGTTCATCAAGAAACGTTTTCCCCGCACCTGCGGGGGTGATCCCAAGCCTGAAATTGGAAGAGGCAAGAAAATGCCGTTTTCCCCGCACCTGCGGGGGTGATCCGTTATCTTGTCTGTCGATTCTGTTGCTACAATGGTTTTCCCCGCACCTGCGGGGGTGATCCGAACCAACAGAATTTTTCAGGTTCATCAAGAAACGTTTTCCCCGCACCTGCGGGGGTGATCCCGACGCGGCAAGCATGAAGGCTGTGCTTGCCGCGTTTTCCCCGCACCTGCGGGGGTGATCCTTGCTTGCACACTGATAGTTTGCGCTGTATGTGGTTTTCCCCGCACCTGCGGGGGTGATCCTCTGGTCTTTTGTCATGGTCGGCTTTGTGCCGCGTTTTCCCCGCACCTGCGGGGGTGATCCCGAGTTCCGGCACGCAAAAACCGCACATCAAGCGTTTTCCCCGCACCTGCGGGGGTGATCCCTGATTCCGACAGCAGACCTCCCCGAACCCAACGTTTTCCCCGCACCTGCGGGGGTGATCCCGATAATTTGCGGCAAGTTTGCGATAAGTGCAAGTTTTCCCCGCACCTGCGGGGGTGATCCTATGTGCGCAAAAAAATCCGCCGAGATGTGGATGTTTTCCCCGCACCTGCGGGGGTGATCCCTGAGATAAAAATGAAATTGGTCGAGGAGATGCGTTTTCCCCGCACCTGCGGGGGTGATCCCCCGATCAAGCGTTTTTGCGTCCATTGTGCCGTGTTTTCCCCGCACCTGCGGGGGTGATCCGAGTATGTACATCAGCAGCAGCTCCGGGTCTTTGTTTTCCCCGCACCTGCGGGGGTGATCCCACCACTTGGGGCACAATAAAATATACTTTAAAGTTTTCCCCGCACCTGCGGGGGTGATCCTAAACAGAACCGGACTTAGACGAACGGCGAGAAGTTTTCCCCGCACCTGCGGGGGTGATCCGGGTCTTGCCGTCGATCTCATAGGCGAGGGCTTGTTTTCCCCGCACCTGCGGGGGTGATCCTGCCACCGGCGGCTTTTTGCAGGAAAGACATGTGTTTTCCCCGCACCTGCGGGGGTGATCCGGTGCGGATACTGATAGATACGCTTGGCGGGGTGTTTTCCCCGCACCTGCGGGGGTGATCCCTGGTACTGATAGCGCGATCTGAATCACAGCGCGTTTTCCCCGCACCTGCGGGGGTGATCCCTTGAAAAGCTTGCGTTTACATGGTGCATGTCAGTTTTCCCCGCACCTGCGGGGGTGATCCTAGACAGTATCCGAGTTTATAGCAACGCCGTTAGTTTTCCCCGCACCTGCGGGGGTGATCCTACATAGACCTAAAGCCATTCCAGAATTTGAAAGTTTTCCCCGCACCTGCGGGGGTGATCCTGAAATACAAGTCGATCGCAAAAGCGAAAAACAGTTTTCCCCGCACCTGCGGGGGTGATCCGGTGTTTATCGATACTTTTAGCGGAAGGGGGCTGTTTTCCCCGCACCTGCGGGGGTGATCCGGTTGACAGGATAGGAAAAGGTGGTATAATGAGGTTTTCCCCGCACCTGCGGGGGTGATCCTTGGTTGGAAGCTCAGGGGGTAAATCCGCGGTAGTTTTCCCCGCACCTGCGGGGGTGATCCCGGCGAGCGATGGACCACAGTGTATCGCCGTATAGTTTTCCCCGCACCTGCGGGGGTGATCCTTGGAGACTTGCTATAAGGCGCACCGCCGAGATGTTTTCCCCGCACCTGCGGGGGTGATCCTTGTGTTCTGCCTTGCGGGGCAAACTGTGGCGATGTTTTCCCCGCACCTGCGGGGGTGATCCCTTGCCGTCGGAACACATAACGGTCAGTTTGTGGTTTTCCCCGCATCCGCGGGGGTGATCCCGGTGACATCCGCTGTCTGTCCGTCCGTGTCGCGTTTTCCCCGCACCTGCGGGGGTGATCCTGTATTGACGCACAGCCGGCACGGTGGTATCATGTTTTCCCCGCACCTGCGGGGGTGATCCTATCATATGGTGGCACGTTTGCAGATTCAATCCGTTTTCCCCGCACCTGCGGGGGTGATCCTGCCGCCTGTGCCGGATTTCGGCGGTTTTCCCGAGTTTTCCCCGCACCTGCGGGGATGATCCGTAACCTGTAACTGCATTGGCGGAGAGTGGTTTTGTTTTCCCCGCACCTGCTGGGGTGATCCGAATTGAAAATCATACTATCCGGATACGATGAATTAGCGAACGCGACAGAGACGCTAATTCATTGGAACTACAACAAGATTCTACAAATGAGGTAACTGAATGAAAATATATCTTTCAAAGAATGGATCATATGTGACCGGAGACTGCGTGATGCTTCATCGCAACGGAACAGTGTATCCATGTATAGATAATAGATATCATCCGAATCCCGGAACAGAGGAAACTGAGTATGACGAGATAGAACGTCCTGTAGACTGGCTAATCGCAAATGGCTTTCTTTCAGACGAGATTGAGAGGTGGCTTTATGCTCGGATTGCTGCTTTAATCGATGAAGATGGATATGACGAAGATGCTGATATGAACGAGATAGTTAATTCCATAATGTATAGCGACAGTTATCAAGTCGATTCAAAAACTCGTCAACTCATAGAAGATATCTATGCCTGGATGGGCGACGAAGATAATCTGCGTAACTGCATAGATATAAATGAATCACAATACGCTCGGGATATAGCTCGATTCATAAACGAGAATTTTCTCCGCATTCGTGCAGGGGGCAAGCTGAACCCGGACGGAACGAACTCAATCTACTTCAGAATATCGTCGCACGGATATGATTGGCGTCGTAATATTGAAAATTTCCTCCGGGATACTTTTGATAGCCCTGACAAGATGCCGAACTACATCTGGATAGGTCATGATGCTGAAACAAATCCGCCGGAAGTCACTCTGTTCGAAGGAACCCCCAATGACTTCATTGAGCAGTTTGATTCAAAAGTGATAGCTCATATACAGCTTGATTAACAGGTTGATCTCGCCCGCGATCGCCACGAGATCGTGTTTTAACTTAACCCCCAACATTATCGCTAAGATAAACAAATGTCCCCCTCGTCATCGAGCACAAAGGCTATCCGAAGGAGGATACTTTTTTGTTGACTGAACAACGGTCAAGTTTTCCCCGCATACGCGGGGGTGATCCGGAGTTGTATAAATATTTTAAGAATATTTCAAGTGAAAACGAAGGGCGATCCGATTTGGTTCGAACGCCGGCAATACAGAAAAAATTAATATATTATCGCAGTGGAACATAAAAATGTACAGCAGCGTTTTATCATATCGAATTGAATATGTCTCAATGAAGGAATAATACCGTCAGAAATATAAAAAGAACATGTAAGCACACAATAAGCGAAGTCAATATTTGTAGTGAACAGAAAGAATGACGCTGAATGTCATATGTTGCTTTTTTTGACGGATAAAGGTATAATATAACCGATTAAAGGGCAATTGCAGAATGCTGCAATGAAATTGTACGCACTGAGAGGTAAAAAATTTGAACAGATTATCCAAAGAGCTTGCAGCGGCGGTTTTCCTGCAAAAGTCATGACAATGATGTCTACATAACAACAGGTTTGATCAAGGAGGAAAAAATGACAATTGTTTTGATTATTTTGGTGGTGCTTGCACTGCCGTATCTGATACGTAAGTAGAGCAAAGCAATTCTTGTGGGCTGCCATGTTCGGTGCAGGAAAAAATGCTGTTTCATGTGCAATATCGGAGTGAGCCGCAGCAAGTGCATTTTTGCACTCGAGACAACAGTTTTATCCTCACCTGTGGGAAAAACAAAACATCGTAAGAATGGAGGTGAAAACATGAGCAACGGAACGAAAGTTATATTGGGGCTGATAGTGTTTGCCCTCGGTATGCTGATTATGGTGTCAGCGTTTTGCCCGCCGTCATGTACGGTGAGATTGATTACGCGGCAACATCGGAAAACAAAAGCAGCAGGAGAGCTGTGAAATGTCTGCGGTTCTCAAATTTGATTGACAGAGCAGGCGATTCGGTATATGCAGCAGTCACGTTCAATTACCCAACGGTTGACACCGAGTGCGGAAGGCAATGTCGAAATCAACAGAAAACACGGGAAGCACTGTCCGTTACGGAAGGCTTCCCGTGTTTGTTTTTGAAGAAGTAATCGGTTGCTTGCCGAAACACTGCGGCAGAGCGGAGAACTTCAGCCCGCGCGGCAGGTTCGGCGGCTGCGGTTATCGGAGGTCTTCCGGTGTATCGGAATTTTCCGCCGTATCGGAGGGTGCTGTTTCGGCGGAGTCTGCATTGGCATTTGAATTTTCGCCGTCGGACTCTTCCCCGCCTTTCTGCGGTTCGTCATCGTTATGCGGCGCAAGCGCAACGCTTGCAACCCTGTGTCCCTCGTCGATTTTCATCAGTCGAACGCCCTGCGTGTTGCGGGAAATGACGGAAATCGTGTCAACGGGAACGCGAATGACAACGCCGTCATCACGGATAAGCATCAGATCCTCATTGCCTTCGGAAACTTTGAGGCAAACAAGCTTGCCGGTTTTTTCGGTGATATTCATTGCAATAATGCCCTTGCCGGCGCGGCCCTGAACGCGGTAGGCGTCCTCTTCCGTGCGCTTGCCCATGCCGTTTTCGGTGATGGCGATGACGCAGCTGCCGGGTTTGACCATGGACATATCAACAACGCAGTCGCCCTCGGAGAGTTTGATGGCGCGAACGCCGGAGGCATTTCTGCCCATTGAGCGAACATCCTGCTCGCTGAAACGGATGCTCATTCCGTCCCGTGTGCCGATAATGAACTCATCATCGCCTGCGGAGAGCGCAACGCTGATAAGCTCGTCACCCTCGCGGAGGTTTTGAGCAATCAAGCCGCCCTTGCGAATGTTTGAAAAATCGGAGAGCGGGGTTTTTTTGATAACACCCTGCCGTGTGCAAAGAACGAGATAGCCGCCCTCGGTCTGCCTGCCGATGGGGAATGCGGCGGTAACGAACTCGCCCGTCTGCAATTGCAGCAGGTTGACTATGGGCGTGCCCTTTGCGGTGCGGCTTGCTTCCGGAATGGAATAGCATTTAATGCGGAAAGCGCGGCCCTTGTTTGTGAAGAACATGATATAGGAATGCGTGCTTGTGACGAAAATATCCTCAAGGAAATCCTCTTCACGGGTTGCTCCCGCACTGATGCCGACGCCGCCTCTGCGCTGCGTGCGATAGGTTGCTTCCGCAATGCGCTTGATGTAGCCGTGATGGGTGCAGGTAACAACCATGTCTTCTTCCTGGATGATGTCATCCATATCGATGTCTTCAACGATCTTTGTGATTTCGGTGCGGCGCGGATCGGCAAAGCGGCGCCGAATCTCGAGCATTTCATCTTTAACAACGCCCATAAGTTTGCCTTCGTCCGCAAGCAGGGAAGCAAGGTATTCAACCGTGCGCTTAAGTTCGCCGTACTCGGCTTCCAACTTTTCGCGCTCAAGCCCCGTCAACCTTTGCAGCCGCATGTCAAGTATCGCCTGCGCCTGCCGTTCACTGAAACCGAAACGTGCAATCAGCCTTTCCTTTGCTTCTGCGCCGTTTGCACTGGCTTTGATGATGGCAATGACTTCGTCAATATTGTCGAGTGCGATCATAAGGCCTTCCAAGATGTGCAGCCTTTCGCGTGCTTTGTCAAGGTCAAACTGCGTGCGGCGGGTGACAACATCCTTTTGATGCGCAATGTAGTGATAAAGCATTTCGCGAAGGTTGAGCACCTTGGGTTCGCCGTTCACAAGCGCGATCATGATAACGCCGAAAGTATCCTGAAGCTGAGTGTGCTTATACAGATTGTTCAGCACAACGTTTGCATTGACATCCTTTTTAAGCTCGATAACAATGCGCATTCCCGCGCGGGAGCTTTCGTCGCGAAGGTCGGAAATGCCGTCCACGCGCTTCTCGTGAACAAGCTCTGCAATTTTTTCAACAAGCTTTGCTTTGTTGACCTGATACGGAATTTCCGTGACGATGATTCGTGAACGATCGGCCTTGTATTGCTCGATCTCGCTCTTTGCGCGAACAAGGATCTTTCCCCTGCCTGTAAAATACGCATGGCGAATGCCGACATCGCCCATGATGACGCCGCCGGTCGGAAAGTCCGGGCCGGGGATATAGTTCATCAGCTCGTCGATCGTGATATCGGGATTGTCAATCATTGCGGCACAGGCATCGACAGCCTCGCCGAGATTATGCGGCGGAATGTTTGTTGCCATGCCGACAGCAATGCCGTTTGAGCCGTTCACAAGAAGGTTCGGGTATCTTGCGGGCAATACCGCGGGCTGCATCAGCGTTTCGTCAAAATTCGGATAAAAATCAACCGTGTTCTTGTCAAGATCGCGGAGCATTTCGAGAGTAAGTCTGCTCATGCGCGCTTCGGTATAACGCATTGCAGCGGCGGGGTCGCCGTCAACGCTGCCGAAATTGCCGTGACCTTCAACAAGGGGATAACGGGTCGAGAAGGGCTGGGCAAGGCGCACCATTGCATCGTAAACCGCCGTGTCGCCGTGCGGATGGTATTTGCCGAGAACGTCGCCGACAAGGCGCGCACTCTTCCTGAAGGGCTTGTCGGGCTGCATGCTCAGCTCGTCCATTGCGTAAAGAATACGCCTGTGAACGGGTTTCAGCCCGTCGCGCACATCGGGAAGCGCACGGCTGATGATAACAGCCATTGCGTATGATATAAAGCTGCGCTTCATTTCACCCACAAGGTTTATGGGCAATATTCTGCCGCCTTCAACATCGGTCGGCAGCTCGTTTGTTCCGAGCATTTCAAGATTGGGTCTTTTTTTGTTTTCGTCCATTATTTCTCCTGCATGAAAGGTGCGGAGCCTGCCGCAGTCGGTGCATCGCACCTTTCGTCGGTCGTCAAGTCATTGAATCGTGTTAATAATTTCGGATTGCAGAGCTCAAAGCTCTTAATCTGCCGTTTGAAAATTGAAGCGTTTCCGAATCAAACGTCAAGGTCGGCAACGAGCTTGCTGTTCTGCTCAATAAATTCGCGGCGCGGTTCAACCCTGTCCCCCATCAAAAGTGTGAAAGTTTCGTCCGCAAGCATTGCATCGTCCATTGTGACGCGAAGCATAATGCGGTTCGCGGGATCCATTGTCGTGTCCCAAAGCTGTTCGGGGTTCATTTCGCCCAAACCTTTGTAGCGTTGAATGTAGATTTTATCCCTGCCGATTTCGTCAAGAGTTTTGTTCAGCTCTTCGTCCGAATAGACATAGCGTTCCGTATTGCCCTTTTTGATGAGATAGAGCGGAGGCTGGGCAATGTAAACATAGCCGCGCTCTATCATCGGCCGCATGTGCCGATAGAAGAACGTCAGCAGCAGCGTGCGAATATGGCTTCCGTCAACATCGGCATCGGTCATGCAGATGATTTTGTGATAGCGGAGCTTGGTTTCGTCAAAATCCGCATCCATGCCCGCACCGAACGCGGTTATCATGCATTTGATTTCCGCATTGCCGAGAATTTTGTCCAAACGGGTTTTTTCAACGTTCAGAATCTTTCCGCGCAGCGGAAGGATGGCCTGAAAATGCCTGTCGCGTCCTTCCTTGGCGGAACCGCCTGCGGAGTCGCCCTCAACGATGAACAGTTCGCATTTGGAAGGATCTTTTTCGGAGCAGTCCGCAAGTTTGCCGGGCAGTGCGGCGGAATCCAAAACGGACTTGCGTCTGGTCAGCTCGCGCGCCTTGCGCGCCGCTTCCCTTGCGCGGCTTGCACTGAGGCATTTGTCGAGAATAAGCTTTGCCTGCGCCGGGTTCTCTTCAAGATAGGTCGTCATGCCGGCCGTCACGGCGTTGTCAACAAGGGTTCTTATGTAGGCATTGCCGAGTTTTGTTTTTGTCTGCCCTTCAAACTGCGGCTCTGTCAGCTTAACGCTGATGATAGCGCTCAAACCTTCGCGGATGTCGTCTCCGGTCAGGTTCTGGTCGCTGTCTTTAAGGATTTTAAACTTTCGGGCGTAGTCGTTGATGACCCTTGTCATTGCCGCACGGAAACCCGCAAGGTGGCTGCCGCCCTCGATGGTGTTGATGTTGTTGGCATAGGTAAAAACATTTTCGCTGTAGCCGTCGTTGTATTGCAGCGCAACTTCAACGCTTGCCGTTTCAAGCGGATTATCGTTCTTTACAGCGGAAAAATAAATCGGGTCGGGGTGCAGAACTTCTTTGTTTTTGTTGATATAGCGAACGTATTCAACAACCCCGCCTTCGTAATGGAAGCTGTCCTGCACGGGCGGGTCGCAGCGTTCATCCGTCACGATGATGCGCACGCCGCCGTTTAGGAACGCAAGCTCGCGCAGCCGTCGAACAAGGATATCGTATTCATAGTTCACTTCGTCAAAAATTTCTTCGTCGGGAACAAAATGAATCGTTGTGCCGTGCTCGTCCGCTCCGCAGTTGCCCACGATTTCAACCTCCGTGACCTTTATGCCGCGGCGGCAGATCTGTCGGTAAATATGCCCGTCCCGACGCACCTCGGCGGTAAGTTCCGTGCTCAATGCGTTAACAACGGAAAGACCGACACCGTGAAGGCCGCCGGAGACCTTATAGCCGCTGCCGCCGAATTTGCCGCCCGCATGAAGCATGGTAAGTGCGACTTCAAGCGCGGATTTGCCGGTTTTGGGATGAATATCAACGGGAATGCCCCTGCCGTTGTCAACAACGGTAATGGAGTTGTCCGCATGAATGGTAACATAAATATGAGTGCAGAATCCCGCCATTGCTTCATCGATGGAGTTATCGACGATTTCATAAACAAGGTGGTGCAGGCCTCTTGAATCGGTTGAACCGATATACATGCCCGGGCGGCGGCGAACGGCCTCCAATCCTTCAAGCACCTGTATTTGCGAAGCGTTATAAGTCGTTTCCATTTTTAAAATTATTTCCTTTCAGAGTAAAACCCGCGGCATTTTTGAAAACCCGCCGCCGGCGGAGCCCTGTCCGCCGGGATTTTTATGTCGGGCTGTTTTGGGGAGAACGCCGACCGTATGATTTAAAACAACCACAAAACGGCGTTTGTTTATACAATGTTAAATCAACACAGAATCAATTTTCTGCTGACAGAATTTTTTTGAGTTTGCCGCCGCTGCATTCAAACACCGTCATGTTCGGCACCTGTTCAAGGCCGTCGAGAGTTGTGGATGTTAAAAAGCATTGGCAATCAAATGCGCTTGAAAGCAGCTCCCGCTGCCTGTCGCCGTCCAGTTCGCTCAGAACATCGTCCAAAAGCAGAACCGGCGCCTCGCCCCGAATGCGGCGCATAAGCGCAAGCTCGCTCAGTTTAAGGCTCAACGCTGCCGTGCGCTGCTGCCCCTGGGAACCGAAAACGCGGACGTCGCGCCCGTTGAGCAGAATGCCGATGTCGTCCCGGTGCGGCCCCTTGGTTGTGCAGCCGCGGCGGATATCCTCCGCCCGTGCCTTGCAGAGTGCATCCCCGAGTGCGGCGCGCGCGCCATCGCCCTCGAAGGGAACGGAGGGTTTGTAGTAAGTAAAAAGCTCTTCCGGTTCATGCCCGACAGAGGAATTACCTGTGATGCTGCGGTTCAGATCCCGCGCAGCGGTGCTGAGCCTGTCAAGAAAATCGCGGCGAAGCAGCATGACCGAACCGCCGAGCTCCGCAAGCTTATCGTCCCACATGTCGAGAAGTTCAATGTTCGGTTCGAACGGAAAACTTGTTTTCAAAAGCGCGGTGCGCTGCTTGAGGGCGGCATTATATTGCTGCAAACGGTAGAAATATGCAGGTCGAAGCTGGCAAAGCTCCATGTCCATAAAGCGGCGGCGCGTTTCGGGAGAGTCCTTGACGAGGGAGAGATCCTCGGGTGAAAACATTACGGCGTTCAGAACGCCCATAAGCTCGCCCATGCGTCTGATGCGCTGCCCGTCGATAAAAACCTGTTTCGGTGCGCCGGAAAACAGCTTGAGTTCAATGCTGTGCTTCCCCGTTGCACTCACAAGCTCAATGCCCGCATATGCCTTGTCGGAAAGGGAGTTGATAAGTTCCGCATCGCGGCGCGTTCGGTGGCTCCTGCCCAACGCAGCAAGGAAAACGGATTCCAGAATGTTCGTCTTGCCCGCCGCATTTGCGCCCACAATGACGTTAAGCCCCTTTGCAGGCTCAAACCGCAGCTCCGTATAACTTCTGAAACAATAAAGTCTTACGGCGGTGATGTACACGCAAAGCCTCCGCCCTGCCGCATTATGCGGCATTATTACCTTCGTTCTATTATACCATATTTTAAGGAGTTCGGCAAGCCCGAAAGGCGCATTTATATAGGTAGAAGAAATTAGGAATGAGGAATTAGGAATTAGGAGTGAGGAATGAGGAATTAGGAGTGGTGAGGTCAGCACATCGGTAAGTGGATAGTGTCAGCAGATAGGTAAGCCGCTG
>OLWG01000545.1_pt1 | contig 12966 bp, 19 predicted proteins | sample 1673721 | NCBI WGS metagenome assembly OLWG01 (sample SAMEA103958125, study PRJEB25191) | human gut metagenome | reverse complement strand
TATATCAGGCGATTGCACGATTAGTTGGAATAATATAAAAGTTAGGATAAGTGACCTCGTGAAGAAGCGTGGTCCAAAAGGCCGCACTCTCCGGAAACTGCCGTTTTTCGGGGCAGACGATCCGGTCGAGCGTCGGCGAATAGGACGCCCTGTTGCCGGATCTGAGCAGGATGGGACAGAGCCACGACTGCTCCGCCAGCATCCGGTCGAGGGGTTCGCATGTCAGACCGTCCGAGTAGTCTTTCTGTTCGGCCGGTGTCGTAAGCGAAGCGTAGCGCTCCGGCTGCTGTTCCGACATATCCGTCTGGTCGATGTTGAAAACCGGGTAATAGCGCATCACGGGCAGCACGTCGTATTGCCGCCGCTGCTCCTGCGGCAGGCGGTAGTATTCCGCCTGTTCGATCTTTTTGCGGGTCTCCTTGTGGCGGATGTAGAGTTTCCAGAAGAAGACCGGAAACGAACCGGAGCCTTTGAGGATGTTCAGGCCCTCCTCCTTGGCCTGCTTGAAGGTCATAAAGAGCGGCGTACGGTAGCCAGCGATCTCCGAAAGGAACAGCAGCATTAGGGTATTCCCGCCCCGGTAGGGCGTGCCGCGCAGGTTGCGCGGAAGACCGTGCGCGAGGTCGGCGATCCACGGCTTGCGCCACTCCTCGGTGAGCGTCTCCATTTTCTTTATCATCAGCTCCGTCAATTGCGGAGCGATCTTTTCAATCAGCTTCTTATTCATGACTCTTATCTTTACGTTATTCTTCCTCCGGAGCGGTAGCTTGCCGCCAGAGACGGATCTTCTCGTCGTTCGTCCTGCCGTTCCACCACATGTCGCAGGCATCGCGGAAAGCCTTACAATCGTCCTTCGCTCTGAAATTTTCCGGATTCAGACCGGTGATAATTTTCCTATTCTCCTCCGTCGTGCCATCCTTCCACCACGGTTCGACCGTATCGGACATCAATTCGCTTTCGCGGATCTGGTACGTGTGCTCTTCGCATCCGTCGCACCACAAATCATCCTGCTCGGGAGCTGCCGGTGCAACTTGTCCCGTATTGCTGTCCACCCATGTTCGGTAGGACACTTCGAGCGAACCGCACTCTTCGCAGCGCCACGGATCGGCCGGCATCTCTGCTACCGGTTTTTCCGCAATAGGTGTCTGCTGCGGAATCTCTGAAATCTTGTTCATTGTCATAATAATGCAAAGACGGAGCAGGCATGACCTGCTCCGTCGGTTGGACATTTAGCTCGTTTTGTCACTATGCTGCTGTTTTCATCTCCTCCGGCATTCGGGTATCGGGCTCGATATCCGGATCCATAGGAATAATCAGCGGCTCCGGGGTGGGTTCTATAGCGGGCGTCTCGTCCGGCAGCAGGTCAGGAAGCTCCTCAGGCTCGACGTCCGGAGCCTCCTGCATCGAGACCGCCAACTCTTCGGCCTCGGCTTTTGCCTGCAAAGCGTCGATCTGCTCCTGAAGCCGGGCTTTGCGACGCTCGTAGACTTTCAGATACTCCTGCTGCACCTTCTGGCTCTGCTCCGTGAAGTTCATATCCGCGAAGCGGCACATCATTCCCGTCAGGAGCGTCTCATCTGTACATCCGTATTCCGGAGCTGCCGAGCGGAAGTAGTCCACCAGAAACGCGCGGACCAGCGCCGCCTGTTGCTTGGCCGTAATACGTCCCGCCGCGGCGAACTGCTCCCGGTCGGTCAGGTAAGAGCCTTCCTTGGGCCGGAAACCGCACTGACGGAGTTTCGAGTCGCTCATCACGCGCTGCATCACGGCGTAGTAGAACATCTGCTGCTCCTCTTTCTGCAAGGGCTTGTTCGCAACTTTCACATCGAGGAAGACACGCTTCATATCGGTCGTGATATGTTCGTAGCAGATTTCCCGGTAACGACGCTCCTGTTGCAACAGCCCCTCCAGCGGCGAAGGCGGAACGACGGTAATGAAGACCTTATGCTCATCGTCCTGCCCCTCGTTTACCGTCACTTCCCGCTCCTCGTCCCCGATCTCTTCGTAGCGGATTTCAATATCGAGGTTGCCGATGATGGCATATTTGCGCACGCGCCCTTCCGAGATGTCGAATTCCAACTGCTGCGTCTCTTCGGCGAAGGCCGCCATTTCGGCTTCGTACTCCACCTGAGCCTCGGAGAACTCCTCTTCCGATTCGAACTCTTCGGCCTGCGGAGCGTCGGGTATCTGAGGGCCTTTGTCGTAGTGATAAATGCTATATTCCAGTTCTTCGACGTGGTAGCCCTCCTGTTCGAGTGCTTCGAGCACTGCGGCAGGCGTTTCGCCGTCTGTGGCCAGTGTCGTACGCGGATCGTCCTTGAGGAGTTTCACGGCCTTCTGTACCAAAAACTCGTTGTTCTTGCGGATCATGCACTCGCGGTTTTGACAGCCCGCGCAACCGCCCGTACATTCGTCCTTGAACAACACCTGATTGGCCGTATTGTGCTGGCAGGAAAGGCACTCCGTCTTATCGAAGTTGTAGCTTTCCAGCTTGGTCATGTAACGCTCGTAGAGCCGCCGGGCGATCTCCTTGATCCGCGCCGTCTTCCACGAGCTGTAACACCCCTCGGCGAAATGATCGTCGTAGACCTCCTGCTGGATGTCGGCGGGATATTTGGCGATCTCCGTAGCGACGCCCACCGAAATATCCTCCTTGTCGAGCATCCCGGCCAGGGCATCGATCAGCTCGCAGAGTTTCAGTCGCGAGCGGATGTAGGCTTCCGACTTGCCGAACTTGCCCACGAGACTCTCGATCGTATGCCGCCCCGACTGCAAGGCCCGCTTGTAGGCAGCGGCCTCCTCGCGCGGCCGTACGTCCTCGCGCTGCAGGTTCTCCGTGATGGCGGCATCCTCGGCCTCGGCGTCCGACAAATTACGCACGAGGGCAGGGATGAATTTCAGGCCCGCCATTGCAGCCCCCCAATAGCGGCGCTCGCCGTAGACGATCTCGAAGCCCTCGTCCCTCGGACGCACGCAGATAGGTTGGAGAACGCCCGACTGTTTGATGCTTTCGGCAAGTTCCAACAGCGTTTCTTCGCGGAAGTTCTTCCGGGGATTGTAGGTCGAATTGACGATCTTGTTCAGATCCAGCAGCCGGACATCCGTCTCAGGATGGACTGCCGGCTGGTCTATGAACGGACATTCCTCATCAGCCGTTTTTTGCGATTCGATAGGCGCTTCTTCGGGAATCTCGGCACGAGCCGCATCCCGTGCTTCCTGTCCGGCGATGTCGGGAACAGCTGTCTTGCGGTTTGCATTCTTGCCCCTCTTCTTCGATTGCGTGTTCATTTTCGTAGTCTGCATAACATGTAACAGTTTTTACCGTGTGTCTCACGTGTTTTCTGCTCGCACGAATTTTATTGTTTTTATCGCGCAAGCAATGAATAATATGTTATGAGGCTTTATATCCCGAACGGGTCGGTTGCCTCGGGAAGAGTCATAAGCCCGCGGCGCAGGCGCAGGGGCGGAAAAATACCGCAGCCCCGGCGAGGATGATTTTTCCGTCCCGGAGCCGGAGAGGGAGGCCCGGCCGACCGGCCCGGGATTATCTTTCCCGGGGCAACCGGCAGGATAGGTAATTTCCATTTATCTTTGCCGTGACAAACATCGGAAGCAGCAGCTTCGATGTCATATTGAAACCCGTCATTTCTGGGTATAATCGGATCGAAGCATCCGGCAATATCCTGCATTCGGTCGGATTCATCTCCGTTTCCGGTATATATCTCCGGAAAATTTGCCGGTTCCATACGAACAGTTAATTTTGTAATAGATTCAGTTTATCGGAATGCGTAAATCGGTATTCATACTGCTAACGGTTTTCACGGCCTGCCTGCTCTGCAAGGAGTCGGAGAATATGCCGGGCACCTCTCGGAAATTCATGGATGAAACATTCCTAAACCGTGGGGAGGAGAATTTACTTGCCAGGCAATGGCAATGTGAATATATCTATTCCGATTTAAGTTTCACCAGTGTCTTGCCGGAGGCCAAAAAGACACGCTCGACCGTATCCATGTTCCGGCACGGAGCCCATAGGCGCTTGCGTGCCACGGTTTTATCAATGTGTTGCGTCACATACGGGATTTCGGGCGTCGCAGGACTCGCAGCAAGGGTACACGGAAAAGGTTTCGTGGCCGGCCTACATGCCGTAGACTATTACGTCTATCGCCTGCACCGGCTCATTATTTAGCCATATGGCAAGAAGACTCGCAAAGGCCGGGTAAAAACATGGAATGTCCGGAAAACGGGAAAGTTGTATGTCCTGTTTTCGGGGGAATAAAATGCCCGGCTGTCTCACGCTCGAAATTCGTTTTTTATACGTGTCGCCCCGATGCATATACGATAAATATCGCTCCGGACGGCTCTGTTCTTTCGGAGAATCCTAAAGATGGAGATTTACGATGTACCGATATGCTGACGCGTTCCGTTGTTCACGACGGAATTTTTTATGTTTTGAAGAGAGCTGTCGTGATCTCACACAACGGCCTGTACGGGTAGATGAAAAGTGTCTTTGGAGGGAGTTTTCGGTATTCCCATATGACGGTATAAACACTCCGGACACCGTTTCCCAACAGTATCCGGAGCTGACAAAATTGTGCTTGCGGTATTTTGCACAGGATAAAAATACGGATTCTTTTCGAAAGCAGCAAGCCGTGCCCCGGTTTTTCAGCTTCCGGCGGTTCATCCTCGAGAATTTGCGTTTCTTATATCGCCGCCCGTTTTAGCAATTTTTCCCGCGGGCCGATATTCGGTTTGTATATTTTAATAGACCGAAAATAATTATTTTGGAGTCCTGAAAAACATAATCTCCGTAAGCTGTATGGTAGAATTGGATAAAAGCCAAAAGAAAATTGCCCGAACACTCATAAGCCGGGCCTTGGAGCGTGAATGCTGTACCTTTCTGGCGAAACTCAAACGACTCCTGCAGGATGAAAAAGCGCAGTCCTGCCATGAGAAATATTTGGAAATATATAAGAGCATACAGACATTCGACAAAGATATAAGTCGTCAGTATGACGGTCTGAACGGCTCCCGCTATGCTTTGACGGTATTCAGCCTTTTCTATAACGGAATCCTTACGGAGAAGGATCTCTCGGAATTCGACGACAGAACCCGGGAAGCGTTCTTGGAGCACAGACGGCAGTGGAATCTGGAGTTGTAAGCCGGCAGCACGGACATATACCGCATATGAACCCGGCATGCAGAACCCGAAGGAGCCTCGCAGAAAAATTCTTTCGGGAATGGAATGCCGTGCACCGAGGGAACCGGCCGAAAAAAATAGCATCACAAAGCTGTTTTTGTGAAAAAATATCTATTTTTGGGTCGTGTTAAACTACTAAATTCCATACGACCATGAATGAACTGGTAAAGACTATCGACGAGCTGTATGCGGCATTCAAGACCGACGCAGAGCTTCAGGCGGGAAAAAACAACAAAGCTGCGGGACTGCGCGCCCGTAAGGTGTCGCTGGAGCTTGAGAAGAAACTCAAGGAATTCCGGAAAACGTCGCTTGCGGCAGCTGCCAAATAGCTCGTTTTCATCGCATGACGCAGGGTGTTCTTTCGAAGGACACCCTTTTTTGTCCCGGCGGTTTCGGCCTTACCGGCGGAGGAAATGACGGCAGCCCTGTCGAAGATTCAGCCCCGGAGTTTCCCGTCGGTCGTCAGGGAGGGATTCAACCGCTCCCGAAGGCTCGTATTGCGTTTCAGCACGGACACGTTGCGGACGGCATAGGCCAAGGCTTTCATTGCGCCGATCAGCACGCAGATCTTTTTGGCGCGCGTAATACCCGTATAGATCAGGTTGCGCTGGAGCATCACGAAGTGGGTCATCAGCACCGGCATGACGACGATCGGATATTCCGACCCTTGGGCCTTATGGATCGTCGTGGCGTAGGCCAGCGTCAGTTCGTCGAGTTCCGTGACATCGTACTCGACCCATTTGCCGTCGAAATCGACTTTCAACGTCCTCTCCTCCGTATCCACCTCCCGGATATAACCCAGATCGCCGTTGAACACATCCTTGTCGTAGTTGTTGCGCTGCTGCATCACACGATCGCTCTGACGATAGGTATAGCCGCCGCGATTGAGGCTCGGGCCCGAAGGATTCAGTGCCTGCTGCAACAGCAGGTTCAGGTTCGCAGCGCCCACGATACGGCTGTCATTGTCGAAATATCGCACGGCCAGTGCCGCCATCTGGCAGGCCGTGCGGTCGGGTGTCAGGTATTGCGAAGCATAGACGCCCTTGCGGCGCTGCCGCTCGCACATTGCATCATACGGCCAGTTATCGCCGCCGTAGAGGAATGGCAGGTCATTGTGCTGCTGCCAATAATCGAGAATCTCCGGCAGCGTATCCGGCCAATAGAAATTGCGCCGCAGATAGTAATTCTGAAGCGCATAGCGTTTTGTGATTCTTTCAAAGATTTTCATTGGATCAGGTTTTAGGGTTACTCTTTTTTCTGCCGCGGCACCGCAATCCAGTCGGGATTCAGCGTCATACGCCAATCGGGATCGCCAGTGCGGTAAGCGAGGAGCTGGGCGGCGTAATCGTGAGCTTCACGGGAATTTTGGGCCCGATAGTGAAACATCCATTTCTGACCGCACCGGGGACATTCCCAGACGACCATCGTACCGGCAGAGGTCTCGGCAAGGCCCAGCATGCAAGGTACTACGTATAGTGCGGCGGTTCGAAACCACATTCATAACAGGTATAAATACCGCGGTTATAGCGTCCCTGCGGCGGAACGCGCAGGGACAAAGGAATATCGATCATATAAGTATATGGTTTAGGTGTTCGTATCTTCAGGCGAAGCCGCGACTCCGTCCTCTTGGCAATAGTCGAATTTCATCAGCTTTGCGACACGGGCGTACTCCTTATCGTAATACGTATCGTATTCCTTTTGATATTCCTCCTTGTAATGGGTTCCGCCGTCGGGATCGTCGGGGTCATCGGCTTCGACGAATGTTTCGAAAGGTGCACCGTGTGCGTTCAGCAGCCGTCCGACGGCCAGATCGCAGGCAATATCCATAATCGACGCGTTGATCGCGTCCTTATGGTTACGGTAATATTCGTGTAAATTCATGGTTTCGTTCATTAAAATGTTCTTGGTTTGAGTTATTGTATTTCTGCGGACATCAGGTCGGGGTCCGCAATGCAGATCGGGTTTGTTCCGGGTATTCATTGGGCAGACTCTTTCCGGATTCGGATTTGCTCCTCTGCGAATTGTCTGTTCCACCACGCCTCGCAGGCATCGACAAGCATTTGATACTTCTCTTCGGAAGGTTGTCCGTGATGCAGTTTCCGTCTGCGGCCGAGTAAATCATAACCGTAGGATCTCCATTATTGTTTTCTATATCCAGTGGATATTCCGTTCCGGGAATCTGATAAGCAGCATCTTCCTGATAGGTCGGATCATTTGACAGTTCATCGAGTTGACCGTCAGCACACAGCTCCTTGATCTTCTGGACTGCCGTTTCGAGATTCTCGGCTTCAAAACTGAAATACCGGCAATCTATGACAGTAATTTTTTGATTCCGATAAAATTCATAGCGTTTCATTGCGCGATTATTTGAGGTTAATACTTCGACACTTCCAGTCCTTTTTTCGTCATGCTCATCGAGAAGCCCGCCTCATGGAGCTGTTTCAGTACCGAAGCGTTGCTCTCATGGATAAGAAGCGGATAGACTTGGGAGTAGTTATCGGCAATCGGTGTGTTGAACGACACCGTGATTCGGTTGTTCCGGGTGATGATTTCCAGCGCATGCCGGAAATCGGATTCCTGCATCTTCATTCGAAAGCGTCTTTAATGATTATCGGATATGGGACGTAGTTCGCACGGAAAAACTTCGGCTTCCGAAGCCGAAGAACAAATCCGGATGATGTCATCGTCAGAGGGTTCCTCCACGTCGTCATTACCCGAACATACGGTATAATATCCCGACGTTTCATCGGCAGGATCACGCCAGAAGACCCGTTGCCCGGGGTGAAAGACCTGCACGCGCGGCAGCTTCTCCCCGTCGAGGGTCTCCGGAAGAGCGATTACTTCCCGAACTGCAAGCCGGGGATGTTTGTCGAAATGCCAGTCTACCTCGGATTCTTCGCTGAGAGTCGTTCGGATCGTGTTCAGAACCGTTCCGCATTGTTCGGAAACAAGACGTGCGGCCTCCTTGCCGGAAGCCGCACGCAGGGTAAAACAGCCGTTGAAGGTATAGCTGACCTTCAGTTTGAATTTTCGTCGCATAATGTTTAAGAGTTATTGTTTTCAGACCATTCGTCGACTGTCGTCGCGTCATAGATGCCGTACCGGCGTATTTCAGCGTACGCCTGTCCTTCCCGGAGCAGGGGCTGCCGGGAGACGAACGTTCCGGTGAAGTTTGCCAAAGCCAGCGGAACGAGCCACTGGAAATCGCTGCCCCGACCGCCCATGACCTCGCACGAATGAAAATCGGCGGGAAGGGTTTCGGAATCGAGGCGACACATAGTGAAAAGAGCAGAGATGCCGTTGATCTCGGCCTCGCGGAAATCCCTGATATCCGCGAAAGGAATGGATGATTCGTATGCCATGATATGGAAATGACGCCGCCCGCTCGTTGCGGAGCAGGCGGCAGGTTATTAAAGAAAGATTCGGTACCACGCCCCGAGCAGATAGACATTACCTTCCACATAGAGTGAGTATAAGTCCGTAGAGACAATCCGCAGGAACAGAGTCCTGTCGCCGCGCAGTTTCCCGATCTGGCGCCGGAGCGCTTCGGCGGGAAAGGGTTTGCGCGAGATGAACCGTCCGCGGATCTCTGCCTCCGAGGGGAGGTATTCGTACAAGCGGTAATTGAGCGCCAGCCAGCGAAGGATTTTACGGCGGGTTTTCGCATCGTCCGTCCGCAGTGTGAAACGGTTGAAACAAAGATTGTTCATCGTAAATCGGAGTTAGTTCAGTGACAAGGCCTGACAGAAATAGTCCGTATAATCGAAGTCCAGTCCCAGCCCAGAACAGGCCGTTTCAAGATCGCCGTAGCACAGAGCCCCGGCATCCCGCAGTTCCCGCAGGTTGCGAAGTTCCGCGGCCAAATATTCCTCGGCGCGACGTTCGCCGCAGCGGCACGCAGTGCAGATATTTTCGATAATAATGTTTCGTTCCATAGTCGTTTAAGGTTTAGGTGTGAATTTATTGTCGGAGAGTGCCAGAAAATCATCGAGCGTGCGGCAGCGATAGTCCAAAGAGATCTTTTCACTGTAATTCGTCTGCCGGATATCGAAAGTATAGGTCAGGCCGTTACGAATGATCTGGCCGTGACTTTTGTCATGAACCCAAACCACATCGGACAGAGCCTCCAACCGGTTGCGGTACCCGGTCATTTTGCGTTCGTTCTCCGCATCGATCCGTTCGAGATTCCGGAAACCCTGCGTGAGGTATTCCACCCAGTCGTCGATCTTCTTTTTGGTGAAGACCCCGATACGGTTCGGAGCGGTTTGTTTGTCGAAAGCCTTGCCGTAGGAGTAGTTGTCCGCATATCGGAACGATGACCAATCGAATCGGAGGTCGTAATAGGGTTTTGGATAGAAATATTGGCGGACGAGAAACAGGATGCCGTTTCTTCGGAAACCGGTGCACGCCTCCTCGAAATAGTTTTTCAGGCTGTCCTCGGCATGTGTAACACGGTAGAACAAGGCTGCCTCCGGAACGAACTCCTGTACTGTTTCCAATACGGCCGATGCGCTTCGAATAGCCCGCTCTACGTTATCCTCGGCATTGGCGAGCAGCAGCTCGTCGAAGGTCGACTGATCGATCCACTTTCTCATCGCCGGGCCGCCTGCCTGCGGCAGGATTCAGTTTCCCGCAGGTCGTCGTTCAACGTCGGAATAAGGATCGTACACTCGGCATCGGGTCGTCCGAGGAAACATTTCACCTTTACCGATGCCTCCACGCCGTCCCGGGCGTAGGTCTTGAAGCGGTAGTCGTAACCCGCCACCGCAATCTCGAATTTTTGATGTTTCATCTTCGAAATGGATTTTGATTTGACATACGGCCGGCAGATCCCCGCTATGAAAGTGAGAAGCCGGCTTCGGGGCGGGATTATCAGCGACGGCACGGACAAGGCAAATTTTTGAGGGGCGATACGACCCGAAGGGTGGAGATCGTGCCGCAAAAATTTGACGCCGGAACGTGTCCGGCGCTATCTTGCCCCGAGGCCGGCGTTCACAAAGGGATTTTTAATTATTATTCGCGCTGTCTCAAAACAAAAAGAGACTGCTGCGGATGCAGTCAGTCCCTTTCAGCACGAACGGATCAGCGCACCTCGAACTGCGGTATCCGGGAGAGGGTCTTCCGCAGCTTCCGGCGGTAGAAAAGTTCAGTAAGCGCAAGCAACTCGTAGGCATCGTACAGCATCTGTCCGTTGACGGTACGGGCGCGGATCATCCGCTTTTTGCGGCATTGTTCGAGCTGGTGACGGTCCAGACCCAGCACCTCGCAGACCTTGCGGGCCGAGAGGAACATCGGGCGGTCGCTGTGGCTCAACAGGTGTTCGAAAAGCAGTGTGGATTGTGTCAGCATGAAATGCGTGCGGAGCAGTTTCTCCAAAGCTCCGGACTCCACCAAATAATACTTGTCAGGCATAGGGTTATGAATTAAAGGTTCCTGATCCGGTTTTTAAGTTCTTTTCGCTGCCGGCACTCCGTGTCGATCCGCTCGACAAAACGGTTTATCTCGGCAGCGGAGAACATAAGACGGCGCCCGAAGTGGAACCCGGTGAGCTGACCGCTGACGCAGTAACGGCGCAACTGACGGTCGCTGATCTTCAGCAGGTCGCAGACCTCGCTCACTTCAAGGATCGGCGTACCGCAAAGCATATTCCGGTGACGTTTCATATAGGCGATATCTTCGCGGATCTCTCGGACGATTTCCAAAATCTCATCGAGTCGTTCCATAATCGGGTTGCAGTAGGTTTTCGCCGCAAAGATGCAATGACCGAATGATGAGTTTATACAAGTATGTAAATACATAATATATTTATATACTTTATCGCAAAGTGTCTACATGGAGAATTTCGTTGCCAGTTTCTCCCGGAGCATGGTAACCTCACGGTCGATCATCGGCGGGGTGACTTTCGCATAGATTTGAGTGGTGGTGATATTTTTATGTCCCAGCATCTTCGAAAGCGTCTCCAGACTCACGCCGTTCGACAGGCAGATCGTCGTGGCGTACGTGTGCCGGGCAAGGTGGAACGAGAGTTGTTTGTCGATGCCGCACTTCCGGGCGATGTTTTTCAGACTGTCGTCGATCGAATCGAGTGTAGACATGGCAAAAACACGTCCGTCGCCGGTCAGACCCCGATACTTGTTCAGGATGAACAACGCATAAGGCAGCAACTTGACAACGTATTTGGTTTCGGTCTTCTGGCGGTTCCCGCTGATCCACCACTCGCCCTGCGCATCCTGCTCGATCCGGTCATAGGTCAGCGAGGCCATATCCGCATAGCAGATGCCCGTAAAGCAGGAGAACAGGAACATATCGCGGTTATAGTCCTGACGCTTATACCGCAGCTCGGTAGTCATCATACGCCGGAGTTCATCTTCCGTTAAAAAACTACGTTCCGGATTCGGAGCCGTATATTGATAGAGGGAAAAGGGGTTGCGAGGCATCCAGCCGTTGTTGAACGCGATTTTGACAACGTATTTCAGGCATTTGAGATAACCGCTGACGGTCGTAGGCTTGAGCCCCAGATCGGATTTAAGGTAGACGTGGTATTGCTCGATGAACGACTGCTCCAATTCTGCCAAGGGCATATCGCTCACGTTATACTCCTTACGCATGAAAGTCCGCAGATGGTCGATGGATTTATAGTAGCGGTTCCATGTACCGTGGCAGCGGTCGATGCCGACACGTTTCTTGAGGTCGCCGGTGAATTTCTCGAACGCTTCGAGAAGCAGCCGGTATTTCTCGCCGAAGCCGAGATAGGCATTCTTGACCTTTTCGGCCGTAACGTATGACTCCCGGTCGCAGATATCCTGATAGTGCTTGCCGATCTGGGTGCGGATGTTGTCCAGATGACGGTTGATGCGATCCGCTTCGAGACTGCGGCCTTTGGCGCGGCCGCCGCTGACCTCCCAAAGCATCTCCGGAACGGAGAGCTTCGCGCTGAACTGCGCGATGCTACCGTTGACCGTGATGCGACCCATGACAGGGACGACTTTCTGATCCTTACATTTGTTCCTTTTAAGGTAGAACAGAACCTTGAACGTGCTGCGCATAAACTCTGCTTTTTAGGGTTGCAAAAATAATTTCAGCAGAGTCGTATGTCAAGATGAATAACGATGCAAGAAACTGAAAATCATGCTTCTATGAATAATGAAGCAAAAGAAACGAGGTAACGATTTGGAAACCGAAACCTCGTTTAACATTACCTTATTCTACTTTTTTTCTAAAACAAAGGTACTGAAGAAAAGTGTATAATTATTTGATTATCTTTTGCTTTACACTTTTTTATACCTCTGTTTTTTATCCCCGGAACTCTTTGTGTGTTTCATCTCATTTTACGAATCTATTAAATTAATGCCGGAACGGCTCCATTTAAGAGCATTCAGAGTATTGATGGATTATGCATTCTATCAGAAGGAACCGCCTACAAAGACACCAACACGTATTATGCAATCTTTCGTCAGTTGGCGGAAGCAGGTGGATGTGAACTCGCAAAAATATGATAGAAAAGTCGAGAGTAATTGGGGCGGGAAAGATGATGACGAGAAAGCGGATAATGACGGGACTTAAAACATCCCGTCTTATTTCTCAGAGCAATAACCGGACTAGAAACATACAAGAAACAGGCAACAAGTCAATACGCAAAACACTGAATAACAAAATCATATCCACAACCATCGGATAAAATGATAATTTCAAACGCAATGAACCAAAACAATAAACTCACACTCTCAAGGACAAACACCGTTGTTAGGATTCCAGAAGACATTGTTGGG
>OLWG01000537.1_pt1 | contig 13135 bp, 16 predicted proteins | sample 1673721 | NCBI WGS metagenome assembly OLWG01 (sample SAMEA103958125, study PRJEB25191) | human gut metagenome | reverse complement strand
TAAAGCGCAGGTTTGTGTTGCGGATATTGTTCTGCATGGTTTATCCCCTCCTTTTATCGTATTGATTGATGCAGCAGGTTGTACCGGTGTGGTACTGCTTTGCTGTGAGATAAGCATACGAAAATCAGAGGAAAAAGGCATTGAGGGGAAATTGAGTTGGAATTGAGAAAAAGATGCAATATTTTTTGAGTTGAAGTATAATATCAAGTGTTAAGCCAATAGAAATAAAAAACGTTATTGCTAACGTGTATATAAGAACAAAGGAGTGAATTACATGATGTATAATCCACAACTTGATACATTTATCTGCGTTGTAGAAGCTGGAAGTTTTAGTAAAGCGGCAGAAGAATTATATATAAGTGCACCTGCGGTTATTAAACAGATAAATTCTTTGGAAAACAGCTTAAATTTGCAATTATTTGAAAGAACACACAGAGGTCTTATTATTACGGAAGCTGGTAAATCGCTCTATCAGGATGCAAAATATCTGATTCAATATTCAAAAGAATCGTTGATACGGGCGCAGGAAGCAATGAATCATAATGAAGAAATCATTCGTGTTGGAATATCTCCGATGACTCCACCGGAAGTTTTTGTGGAACTTTGGCCTAAGATACAGAAAATATATCCGGAGATGAAGTTTAAATTGATTACATTTGAAAATACACCAGAGAATGCAAGAGAGATACTGGCTAATATGGGAAAGAATATTGATGTGATAGCTGGAATCTTTGATGAAACAATGCTTGAACTCAGAGGCTGTGATGGCACTGAGATTTCAAGAGAACCATTTTGTGTGGCGGTGTCAATTCATCACAGGCTGGCAAAAAAAGAAAAAATTACACTTGATGATCTGGCTGGAGAAAATCTTATGCTCATGCAAAGAGGATGGAGTTATTATGGCGATATGCTAAGGGATGATATGATGAAAAATCATCCTGAAATCAATATTGTAGACTTTAATCTGTACAATGTAGAAGCATTTAACCGATGCGAAAACAATAATGAGGTATTACTGGCATTTAAGAGTTGGGAAAGTGTTCATCCACTGATCAGAATCATTCCGGTAGAATGGGATTATAAGATGCCATTTGGAATCCTTCATTCAAAAACACCATCTGCAAAGGTGAAACGATTAATCAAGGCTATTAACAAGGTAAAATAAAAATTGAATACATGCGAGTAGAAACCTAAAGGTTAATACTGAATAACAAAACGAGACTTCTAATGGAGTCTCGTTTTGTTATACTTTAGCTGAAGTGAAAATGGAGGATACTATATGCAGATAAAGAGGATAGCTCTTGGAGGAATCATTATGACTGTTATCATGCTCAGTGGGTGTAGCACAACAGAGCAGAACCTGGCAATCGGGGAAGAAAAAACGCTGAAAACAGGAAAAATAGAGCAAGAGAGCGTGACAGAGAAGGATATCAATATGAATGAAAAAGAAAGTTTTAATGCAGAAAGTAATATAAATGATGTTATCCATAATTCAGCTTTCGATGATTATGGCAGACTCATATTTCCGATAGATATGGAAATAAAGGACAATCTGAAATTAAAAGATGTCAGCTCTATTTTGCCGTGGTACAGCGAAGTAAACACCGATAAAACAGTAGAAATTGTGAATTATATGAAAAATCAGGCAATGAATGGTGAGAAGATTTTTTATCCAATATACAGTGAAGAAGAAATGCAGGCAGATGCGGATAAAAAGGATACAGGTTTATTTTTCTTTCGGGGAAATGCAGGAGCAAAAACAGCGATTATCAATGCAGGAGGAGGCTTTGTATATGTAGCCGGAATACATGACAGCTTTCCTCATGCGTTAGAATTGTCAAAGAAAGGCCATAATGCATTTGCTCTTATTTATCGTCCGGGAGCACAGACTGCCTGTGAGGATCTTGCCAGAGCAATTGCATTTTTACATGAAAATGCAGAGCAATTACAGATTGATATGACAGATTATTCTCTCTGGGGAGGATCGGCGGGAGCCAGGATGGCGGCCTGGCTTGGTTCTTATGGAACAGCTTACTTTGGAGAAAAAGAATATCCTGCACCGGCTGCGGTGATTATGCAGTATACAGGACTTTCCCAGGTAACAGGAATGGAACCGCCAACCTATGCCTGTGTTGGAACAAGTGATGGAATTGCATCATACAGAAGTATGGAAAATTATATCTCCCAGATACAACAAAATGGCCCAAATACAAAAATAGAAGTATTTAAAGGCCTTTCTCATGGATTTGGATTGGGAGAGGGGACTGTAGCAGAAGGATGGATTGATCGTGCAATATCTTTCTGGGAAGACAATATGAACGCTTCAGATGAGAGGTAGGATATGAAAAATAAACGATTTACAGTAAAAAGATTGATAGATATAGGAATGACGATATGTTTGCTTCTTCTTATGCCATATAGTCTGCTCAGCGAGACTGCACATGAGTGGATTGGTATGGCGATGCTTGTGCTTTTTATTTCACATCACATACTGAATCATAAATGGGTGACCTCTGTAAGGAAAGGAAAATATAATGCGTTCAGAGTGATACAGACAGTACTGGTTATCATCATGCTTATTCTTATAATGGGTTCCATGATAAGTGGAATATTGTTATCTAATTATATATTCAAATGGATAAAGATTTCTGGAACATATGTGACAGCCAGACAGATACATATGTTTTGTGCATACTGGGGATTGGTGGTGATGTCATTACATCTCGGACTTCATTGGAATATAGCGGTAGCAATGGCAGGACGATTATGGGAACATCCATCCGTCATCAGAAAATGGGCAGCAAGATCTGTCGCAACCACAATTGCAGGTTATGGTTTATATGCATTTTACAAGAGACAGATAGGGGAATATTTGCTTATGAGGATGCATTTTGTATTTTATGATTATGAAGAGGGAGTCTTTCCTTTTCTGCTGGATTATCTGGCAGTAATGATATTGATAGCGTTTATTGGATATTATAGTGGATTGTTTTTAAAGAAAACAGGTAAGAAAAAACGAAAAAGTTCATACTGAAAGAAGGCGACGTATTTATGGAAAAGCGAAAATTAGTACTTACAGTGATTGGAGCTATTATTTTGGCAATGGTAATTATGGTTTATATCTACTTCGCAAAATATGGCAGGGATGAAAAGAAAGAGAATCAACAAACCATGAATCAGACACAGATCATACAGCAGGCAGATGAAGAAACAGAAAATACAGAAATAAATAAATCAGGAGATGAATTGGAAAATGTTACGCCGGGAAGTGAAGAATACAGGGGTTTTCTCCTAGATAATGTTCTTCATTCTTCGGATGAAGGAGATATTCATTACAATGTATATATTCCAGATTCTTATGACGGAACAAAGGAATATGCATTGTATGTAACATTGCCCGGATATCAGGGATTATATTTTCAGGGTGTTGGAGAAAATATCCGGACAGAAGATTTTGGATTTGAAGCACAGAAGTATATTACCGATATGATTATTGTAGCTCCACAGTTAAATGACTGGGGACAGACATCAGCAGATCAGACAATTGAACTGACACAGTATTTTCTGACGCATTATATTATTAATCCATCGAAAGTATATATTAATGGTTACTCCGGAGGAGGAGAAACCCTGTCACTGGTATTGGCAAAGCAGCCGGAATTATATACAGCGGCACTTATGTGCAGCTCTCAGTGGGATGGTGCATATGAGCCGGTTGTGGAGATAAAAACGCCGGTATATTTTGTGATTGGTGAAAGTGACGAATACTATGGATCAGAACCTTTTAAAGAGGCATACCAGCAGATACATGAGCTTTACAAAGAACAGGGATTATCGGAATCAGAGATTGATAAACTGGTGGTACTGGATGTAAAAGATAAAGATTACTTTGAAGGAACACCGGTCACTTATCAGCATGGCGGTGGCTATCTGTTTTGTCGTGACAAAGAAATTATGGGATGGCTGTTCAATCAGTAAGAACCAGAATAAACCGAAAGGTTAAGACTGAAAAACTTATCGAAACTTCTCAAAGGAATCTATCAGTATTATAGTATGAATGTAAGATGAATGAAAGAAAACAAGGAGGATACGACAATGGAATATATTTCATTAAATAATGGTGTAAAAATGCCAATACTGGGATATGGCGTATATCAGGTAACAAAAGAGGAATGTGAAAGATGTGTGCTTGATGCTTTAAAAGTTGGATACCGGGCGATTGATACAGCACAGAGTTATTTTAATGAGGAAGAGGTTGGGAATGCAATCCAAAAGTCAGGCATTCCAAGAGAAGAAATCTTCCTTACAACAAAGGTGTGGGTTGAACATTATGGATATGAAGAAGCAAAGAAATCAGTTCTTGAATCCATGAAAAAGTTAAAGACAGATTATCTGGATCTGGTATTGCTTCACCAGCCATTTTCAGATGCTTACGGTGCTTACCATGCATTGGAAGATCTGTACGATGAGGGAAAAATCAGAGCAATCGGAATTTCCAACTTTTATGTAGACAGAATGGTTGATTTTGCATCCTTCAACCGCATTAAACCTATGGTAAATCAGGTGGAAACCCACATCTTCAATCAGCAGAAAGAGATGAAGGAATGGGCAGACAAATATGACATCCGGTTAGAAGCATGGGCACCATTCGGTGAGGGCAGAGGAGGCACCTTTGAGAATCCTGTCATCGCAGAGATTGCAGAAAAATATCAGAAGACTCCGGCACAGGTTATGCTTCGCTGGCATATTCAGAGAGGGGTAGTGGTTATTCCGAAATCAACACACATTGAGAGAATGGAAGAAAACTTTAATGTTTTTGATTTCACACTTTCTGATGAAGATATGAAGACTATTGCAGAACTGGACAAGAAGACAAGCTCCTTCTTCTCGCATCAGGATCCGAATATGGTGGAATGGTTCGTGAAGATGGTTGAGGAAAGAAAAAAGAATAATGACAGTTCAAAAGAAAAAAAGAACTGGTAAGCATAAGAGGAAAAATCAATGAAAGTATTACTTGTCAATGGCAGTCCACACAAAAATGGCTGTACTTATACAGCTCTTTGTGAAGTATCCAGTGCATTAAATGAAAATGGCATAAGTACAGATATTTTTTGGATTGGAAACAAGCCGATTTCAGGATGTATTGCCTGCAGAAAATGTCAGGAAAAAAATAAATGCATCCTGGATGATATCGTGAATGAATTTCTGGAAATAGCAGGGGATTATGACGGATTCGTATTTGGAACTCCGGTACACTGGGGTGGTGCAGGCGGTGCAATCACATCCTTTATGGACAGAGTCTTTTATGCCGATTTAAACGGTGGCGGCGACAGATTCCGCCTGAAACCTGCCGCTGTGGTAATTTCAGCAAGAAGGGCCGGAACAACGGCCACATGGGATCAGGTAAATAAATATTTTGGTCTGATGCAGATGCCGATTATCACATCGAGATATTGGAATATGGTACATGGGACGAATCCGGATGAAGTAAAACAGGATCTCGAAGGAATGCAGGTTATGCAGATCCTTGGAAACAATATGGCATATTTCATTAACTGTAAAAATGTTGCGACAAAAATGGGAATTGAAATGCCAAAGGCACCGGATTTTGTATTTACCAATTTCATCCGATAGAAATTAGCGTGACAAACATTTTATACGACAGGAGGTGACCTTAGAATGAAAACAAAGAAAATAGCAGCAGTACTCTTAACATGCATCGTGGCAATCGGTTTGATGGCAGGATGTGGAGCAAGCAATACCAACCAGTCTGCTTCTAATAATGACAGCCAGTCTACAAGTACAAACCAGTCTGGAAATGAAGAAGCGGATACAAATTCCGAAAACACTACAGATACAACAGAAAATACATCAACAGGAAATGGAAAAACATTGGTTGTATATTATTCAGCTTCAGGAAATACAAAAGATGTTGCTGAAAAGATAGCAAAAATTACAGAGGCAGATCTGTTTGAAATAGAGCCTGTGGAGCCATATACAGATGATGACCTTGACTGGACAGATGATGACAGCCGGGTGTCAAGAGAACATGATGATGAGAGCTTAAGAGATGTGGAACTGGTATCTACAACAGTTGATAACTGGGATTCATATGATACGGTATACATTGGCTATCCTAAAATGGAGTACAGTTTATAGTAGTGTATAGCGTGTACCAAGTTATAATTATGGGGTTGAAAATAACAGTATACACAGATAATGTGGAAAAATGTGTATGACGTTTATATAGAAAATAACATTGAAAAAGAAATTCAAGAATGGGTAAATTCATTAAATTTAAAATAGAATAATAATTACATGAGTGACAGAAGATAAGAATCTGAATTCCCTGTCACTTTTATATTATTTGATAAGAAAAAAGAACTGGTTTATATCCGATAAGAATATAGACTGGTTCTTATTTTTAATATGCTATTATATACACAGGGAGTCGGGGAATGTCGAACTATAGCAAGCCGGAAAAGAAAGCATTGATATCGGTATGAAAGAGTTTTGCAAGTGCAACTAATTCAGATGCCTTAATGTTCATGCGATTTGTTTCCAGTTTGGCATAGGTACTTTTGGTGATGGAGATACCCATAAGATTTAATTTTGCAACTACTTGGTCTTGAGTCATATTGTTTTTATATCGAATTGCTTGGATATTTTTACCAATATCCATATCTGGTCTAATCTTTTGCATAATGATGAACTCCCCTTATAAAATAAAAAGTTTCGTAATACAGAAACATATATATTGATTCTAAAGAATTTAAATTTTATAATGTTTCGTAATAAGGAATTATTTTTAACAGGAAGAGGTAAAAGTATAATGGATGTGGAGATGGAAAAGAGAAAATTTTTAAATCTATGTGGCAAAAGAGATCGAGCATTATTGTCAGGTGAAAAAAGAATGACATTGGGGGATATGGAACGATTGACATATCTGACAGAATTTTTTGAACTGGAGAACTATGGAATCGCCTTATGGAAAGAATTTGGTGATGATGTAAAAGAGCCATTTGAAGCGATGATGAAAATGTTAGATGAGCCGGAGTGCATAGAAGATCGATGGCTTGATGACGAAGCAAAAGGGGAAAAGTGGTTGTTAGAATTTCAGGAACTGGCATTAACGGAAGAATACAGGGAATGGATTCGAAATTATATCGATAAAAAATATGAAGAAAGAGGATTACCATATCCGACAGGAGCAGACTTCGATTAAGAGGTCTGCTTTTTTCTGGTCTTTTGGGAGGTGATAAGAGGTGGAAGTAAGTATTTATGAACTCTTGGCGGCAGCAAGAGAATCGGCTAAATCTGATTATATAAAAGGGGACAGCATTTTGTGTGAGAAGAGATTTCATCCAGATACCCATTACATGGTAGAAATAGAACTGCTGAAAAATGATAACAAGCTGGGAAAAAAGGGCAATTATATACGGAAGTTTTTGACAGAACCGGAGTATCTTCCCATTTTACAAAAGCAGGAAAAACATCTCATAAAAATAAAAAGACAGGCAATTGTTCAAAAAGGAAACTTGCGATATATCCCTCCCCCGGACAGGCTGGACCGCCGCCGGGAGAGGGATCTTTTATAACCGGCTGGGAAGGAACAGTAGTGTTCCTCTGGCGATAGTGGTATAAAAAAGCCAGATTTTCCGCAGGTTTTGGGACGCTGGAACATAGAAAAGTGTTCACGAATGGCACTTTTGCAACGATCCGTTGCAGCAGTGACAACATTTTTGACCTTACGTTAAACAGAAAAAATGAAAGGATGTGATTGCGATAATCATAGGAATTGATCATGGCTATTATGCCATTAAAACAAGACAAGTGTCTTTCCCAAGTGGAATTATTGGGTATGATTACGAGCCGTATACCATGCAGAATGTTCTGCAATATCAAGGAAAGTATTATGTCTGCGGTACGGGAAGACAGACGCTGGTAAAAAATAAAACGTCCAATGATAATTATTATCTGCTGACGTTGGCAGCCATTGCAGAAGAAATCAAGCATCGGAAAGCGGAACGAAAGACAGAGGTAATTCTGGCTGTTGGACTTCCGCTTTCAAGTTTTGGAAGAGAGAAACAGGGATTCAGGGAGTATCTGTTGCGGAAAGAGCAGCCAGTGCGATTTTTATATGAAAGTGAGTTATATGAGATAACAATAAAAGATGTGAAACTGTTCCCACAGGGATACTCTGCGCTTGCTCTGCATCCAGAGTATCTGAAGAATGAACCGTCTGTTCTGCTTGTTGATATTGGTGGCTGGACCGTTGACCTTATGAGGCTGGACAATGCTGTTCCGAATGCAGCAACGTGCAGAAGTCTGGAACTTGGAGTGATCCGATGTATTGATGAGACAGCAGAACAAGTGCGTAGAAATACCGGACTGTCTGTGACAGAAACTCAAATTGAGCGTGTGCTTCGGGGAGAATCTTGCAGTATGGCAGAAGAGGCCAGACGGATCATACAGGAAAACGGACGGAAATATATAGAAAGAATACTGTCTGCGGTGACAGAATCCGGGTTTGATCTCCGGGCAGTACCCACCGTATTTATGGGGGGAGGCTCTGCAATTTTAAAACGCCACGTGACCACACAGGACGCGATTTGCCGCCCCGTTTTTATAGAGGACGTCCATGCCAACGCAACAGGGTATGAACGGATTGTAGAGCAGATGTGGACGAGATGACACGCCCGGTATATTCGTTCCGCCCGAACCTGAAAAATCCAGAACACCAGAGGGCATGGGAGAAATTTCAAAGTGTTCCAGAAGGGCAGAAAAGCCAGTATCTGGTTCAGGCAATTCTGGAAAAAGAGGATCGGAAATGGATGGAAGAAGTCATTCAAAAGACGATAAAAGAAAGTGTTCAGGAATTAGGAATATGTGGCACTACGGAACAATCGACAACGAAACTATCATCGGAAGAAATACCAGATCAGATGATGGATTTTCTATCTCAAATGGAAAATTTGTAAAGGGGGTGAGGCCTATGATTGCACGATACATACATTGTTGGATCTGCTAGGGGCAAGGCAAGAAATGCATCGTTATCTTTGGTGGGTATTGTGAATAGCTTTCCATGCGGCTTTGGAGTATGTTGTGTGTAGCGAAAGAGAAAGGAGAAAGGTTATGGCAGAAATGAAAAATATCTGCGGAAAGATCCCGATGGACTTACATGAGAAAGTAAGAGAAGAGATTGAACTCACAGAAAGCAGCACACAAAAATTTTTACAACAGGTCATTGAAGAACATTTCAACAGACTGGAAGGAAAAGGAGAAATAAGCATGGGAGCAGTAAGAACAGTAGCAGTACAGGTATCAGAGGAATTATTCCAGAGATTAAAAGTAGTCATCGGAAAGAAACACATGAAACAGAAAGACTTCTTAATTCAGATTATAGAAGAAGCACTGGAAAAGGCAGAGGCCGAATGGCAAAGCAAAGATCAGCCTGAAGAATCCGAACAGACAACTGGAGAATTGGGAACAGAAGAAACTCAACCGGAAGAAAGCACTGAGCCGGAAAGGGAAAGCGAACCAGATGGAGAGAGCGAACCGAAAGAGGAAAACGAATCAGAAGAGGAGAGCGAACCGAAAGAGGAAAACGAACCAGAAGGGGAAAGCGAACCGGAAGAGGAAACTGAACCAGAAAGTGAAACTGATCTGGAAGAAGAAACCAAAGCAGAAGAACCAACAGAATGGTAACCAATTGATACAGAATAACGAAGGGCGGTATGAGAGATCATGCCGCCTGTTTTTATCAGCAAAAAGGAGGTTGATAGCCGCAACCATTCAATTTTTTGATCTCTTTAGCGGAATCGGGGGATTCCGTGAAGGCTTAAGACGGGCAGGAAACTTTGTCTGTGTCGGACATTGCGAGGTGGATACTTATGCGGATAAGAACTACCGATTGCTGTTTGACACAGAAGGGGAGTGGTATTGTAGTGATGCAAGAACAATTGAACCAGAACGAATGCCAGATTTTGATTTACTCTGTGCAGGATTTCCTTGCCAGGCATTCTCTATCGCCGGAAAGCGAGAAGGATTTGCCGATGCAAGAGGAACTCTCTTTTTTGAAATTGCCCGGATTCTTGAAGCTAAAAGACCCTCGTATTTTATCCTTGAAAATGTTCCCGGTTTGTTATCGCATGACAAAGGCCGGACGTTTTGCACCATCCTCAGTACGCTTTCTGAACTGGGGTACCATGTCGAATGGAAAGTGCTTAACAGCAAGGATTTCGGAGTCCCCCAAGCAAGAAAGCGGGTGTATATTGTCGGATATCTTGATTTCCGATGTGCCGGAAAAGTATTACCTGAACCAGAAACAAATGGAGCAGCTCTTGTTCAAATCCGGGCAGGAAGTCAGGGAAAAAGAGTTTACAGTCCAAAAGGATTAAGCTGTACCCTGACATCACAGGCCGGAGGAATGGGTGGAAAGACAGGATTATATGATGTGGGTGTTCCAATTAAAGAAAATACAAAGCTCGGCTACAAACTTGCAAGAGAGGGTGACAGCATCGATTTAGGCTATGCGAATCTCAACAGCAGGAGAGGAAGAGTCGGACACCAGATCGCACATACCCTGACAACAGGTGTTCAACAGGGAACGCTGCACTTTGTCGATCTTTCACCTCCGCCGGTGGTAACGGAAGAATGCAGAAGCCTGAATACCAGACAATGCGGTGTCCACAAATACAAAGGAGAATGTTCTGGTGTATTAGCAGAGGATGGAGCAAGAGCAGTCTTAACACCAGCAAAAGAGAATGTTCGTCAGAACGGCAGACGTATGAAAGAACCCGAAGAACCGATGTTTACAATTACTGCAACCGATCGTCATGGCATCTTGTATCACGGAAGAATACGCAGGCTGGTTCCAAGAGAATGTCTGCGTCTGCAGGGATATTATGACTGGCAGATCGATAAGATCATAGACAGCACTTCTGACGCACAGCTTTATAAACAGGCTGGAAACGGGGTAACTGTCAATGTCATCGAGGCAATTGGCAAACTATTACAAAAGGCAGACTCCGAACTCAACACACAGGAAGTGTCTGAGAAAGGAATCCATTAGGCATGATCGGTATAAAAGACCAATACTTTGGCACAGAAATCGAGATGACAGGAATTACCAGACAACGTGCTGCAGAAGTTGTTGCTGAAATGTTTGGAACAGAAGCATATTATGACGGCACTACTTATGGAGTCTGGTCAGTGATAGATTTGGAAGGAAAAAAGTGGAAATTTATGTCTGATGGGAGCATTTATACACAACGAAAAGTATACGGTCGAATTGTAGACGCAGGTGGAGAATATTCAACAGAAATGGTATCTCCGAAATTATCCTATGATGAAATGGGTAAGTTACAGGAAGTAGTACGCTGTCTGCGACGGAATGGAGGTTTTGTAAATGAGTCCTGTGGTCAGCATGTTCATGTAGATGCATCGAATCATACACCGCAGAGTCTGAAAAATGCACTGACAATTATGTATGCAAAGGAAGATATCCTGTTCAAAGCATTAAAAGTGCAGGAAAGAAGAGCAAATAGTTATTGCCAGAGAGTGCGACCGGATGTATTAGAGAAAATCCGAAAAATACCAAATAGATCAATCACTATGGACCGAGTAAGAAATGTCTGGTATGGAGGCAGGGATGGAAGTCATACCCATTATGATCATACCCGTTATTATGCTCTGAATCTTCATGCTGTGTTTTCAAAAGGAACTTTGGAATGGCGCTGTTTTGAAAGCACACTTCATGCAGGAAAGGTAAGAGCAAATATTACTCTGGCATTAGCCATTTCCGCACAGGCGATCAATCAGAGATCGACACAGATGAAAAAGACACTGATATCAGAAAATCCGGCATTTACATTTCGTACATTTTTATTGAGACTTGGGTTAATTGGAGACGAATATAAAAATGTCCGAAAACATCTGCTGGCAAATCTGGATGGTGATCTTGCGTGGAGATATGATAAAAGCACGTATGAGTGTCTGAAGAAAAATCAAAGGACAGAAGGAGTCAGATAGAGGTGAGAAAAATAGAAGAGAGATATTATTTTGCATATGGCAGTAACATGAATCTGGAGCAGATGAAGTACAGGTGTCCGGCTGCGGAAGTTGTGGAAAATGTCCGGCTTGAAGATTATCGGCTGGCATTTCGAGGAAAGGCTCCGGGTAACGGAGTAGCAACGGTACTGCCGGAAAAAGGAAGCTGTGTCGAAGGAGTCTTATGGAAAATCACAGAAGCGTGTGAGAAGAGTCTGGATTTCTATGAAGGATTCCCAAGTTTTTATGGGAAAGAATCGATTCAGGTAAAAAATCAGGATGGAGTGGAGAAAGAGGTGTTTGTATATATGATGAACGCTCCGCACAAAGATGTTCCGGCAAGACCATCGAAGTTTTATCTGGATGGAATTCTGGAAGGATATAAGGATAACCAGATTCCAACAGATTCTGTCATGAAAGCGGTGAAGCGTACCAGACAGGAAGTGAAAAAAGAAAAAAATCGATATGCAAGATAAAACGTACCGCAGAGGAAACATCTTCTGCGGTATTTAATTAAAAAAATCTATTTATAATTAGGAAGGAAAAGCACATGAAGGTTAGAAAATTAAAGACCAGAATAGCTGCTTTTGGACTGGCTGTCCTGATGGGCATCAGTACTTTAAGCAGTGCGAATGCGTTTGCGGCCGAACAGACAGGCTCGGAACAGCAGACGGAAGTACAGGCGGTAACAAGCCAGAAAGATACATCGGTTACAGCAGATGATATCACAAAAGCGGTTTCGGATGAAACATTTGCGGTGGAAACCTGTATGGAAGGAATCCATTATGATGCAGAAAAAGAAGATGTTACGCTTGTAAGTATCAAAGATGAGAATGGTGGAGAGTATCATTCTGACAAAGCAGGAACATATATTGCCACTTATATGGTCGTTCCAAAAGATAAGAGTGACAGCTATACCATCACCCGGAAAGTGACTCTGACGGATACAGAAGGTCAGGCACATTCTGAAGAAAATGGTGGAGAGAAACAGAAGTCAGATACAGAATCTGAAGATGATTCGGAATCGCCTGTGCAGAACTACACAGATGTAGAAATTGAAACATCCGAAGGAGATGAATCTGCA
>OLWG01000519.1_pt1 | contig 13747 bp, 16 predicted proteins | sample 1673721 | NCBI WGS metagenome assembly OLWG01 (sample SAMEA103958125, study PRJEB25191) | human gut metagenome | reverse complement strand
GACTATGACCGCCGGACCGGCGGTACCAACCGGGAAAAAAACCGGCTGAAGGCACTGGCGGCCAAAGGTGACGCCGAAGCTGCCCGGGCTTTGAAAAAACTGGCAGCCAAAGGCACCGAGGAAAGCGTCGACTTTGATGCGGTGCTGATTCCCGAATCCGGCGCCAGACTGAAATCGGCAGCGGCAATGTTCGGCTATTATGACGTATTTTCCCCGCAGGTCAAATTCCTCGGCACTTCGGTTTGGGAAAATACGCGCCTTAACAGGGAATCGACGCTTATCGGCAGTTGGTACCCGGCCATGTCGCGCACCCACAACGCCTATTTCAACAAAAAATATCATGCGCTTTTCAACGAATACCCGCAGAGCCTGTACGCTTTCGCCTATGACGCGGTGGCACTGGCCTCGGCTCTGGCCAGAAACAACCCCGCCGACATTGACGCCGCCATCACCACCGGAGACGGTTTTGTCGGCATCAGCGGCATGTTCCGCATTTTGCCCGACGGCAAAAACGAACACAGTCTGGACATTATTGAGGTGACCCGTTCCGGCGACGTGGTCGTCGATCCGGCGGCAAAGAAATTCTCTGCCGCCCTGCCCGAAAACTCGCAGGAAAGCGCCGCCCAAGCTTACGACGCCGTTCCGCCGATGATTTTCGGCAAAGACAAGTCGGAAGCCGAACGCCTGATTTTCGGCCGGACGCTTGCGGGCAATTATGATTACGGCGCGCCGGCCGACGGACAGGACAACGGCGGCGGATACGGTTTTTCGTTTTAATCATGTTAATGAAACATTTTTTGCTTGCAAGTCGGAAGGAAATTGACGATAGTAACTGATGTATCACGGAGGGCGTCGGGTCAGGCATTCGCCAACCCGGTCAGGTCCGGAAGGAAGCAGCCGTAACGAAACCGCCTGAGGTCGGCCGCCCTCCGCCTTTTTTAGATAAAGACAAGATTATCGATGGCAGAAGAAGAAAAACAGGAACAGTATGTGGTTCTCGCCCGCAAATACCGCCCGCAGAATTTTGAAGATCTGCTGGGGCAGGATGCGCTGGTGCAAACCCTGACCAACGCCATCAACAACAACCGCCTTCACCACGCTTATATTCTGACCGGCATCCGCGGGGTCGGCAAGACCACCACCGCGCGGCTGATTGCCAAAGCCCTCAACTGCACCGGTCCCGACGGCAGCGGCGGCCCCACCACCCATCCGTGCGGCATCTGCGAAAACTGCAAATCGATCGCCGCCGGCCGCAACATCGACGTTTTGGAACTCGACGCGGCCTCCCGCACCGGGGTTGACGACATTCGCGACATTTTGGACGGCGTGCGTTACAAACCGACCAACTGCCGCTATAAAATATACATCATCGACGAAGTGCACATGCTTTCAAAAAGCGCGTTCAACGCCTTGCTGAAAACGCTTGAAGAACCGCCGGCGCATGTCAAGTTCATCTTCGCCACCACCGAAATCCGCAAAGTGCCGGTTACGGTATTGTCCCGCTGTCAGCGTTTTGACCTTCAGCGGCTGTCGATCGAAGACCTGCTGAAACTGTTTAACAAAATTATTGCGGCGGAAGACCTGAAAGCCGACGACGAGGCGCTGCACATGATTGCGACGGCCGCCGACGGTTCCGCCCGCGACGGACTGTCGCTGCTCGACCAGGCGATTTCGCTCGGCGGCGGCAAAGTGCGCATTGACATCGTTAAGGAAATGCTGGGCATGGCCGACCGCGGCCAGACTTTTGAACTGTTCAATCAGATGGTAGGCGGCGACATGCAGGCGCTGCTCGGCAAATTGCAGGAAATGTACAGAAACGGCGCCAACCCGGCGGCCGTCATCGGCGATCTGATCAACCTGACCCATGCTCTGACCAAAACACTGCTGCTGCCGGGGTTTGTCAACGACGCTTCGCTGTCGGAAAACGACCGGAACTTCCTGAAGGAAACTTCGGGCAAGCTGAGCATTGCCACGCTTTCCAAAATCTGGCAGATGCTGATCAAGGGAATGAACGAGATGCAGACCGCGCCGGTGCCGATCGACGCGCTGGAGATGATTTTGATCCGCATCGCCTACTCCGCCAACCTGCCTTCTCCCGCCGAACTGCTGGAAAGCGTAAAAAAAAAAATCTGAATCAGGTACCCTGAGACCGGCAAACTCCAGCGCCGGCAATCCGTCCGCGGCAGCACAAACGGCGGCAGCTCCCGTTTCTGCGCCGGCAGCGGTTTCAACTCCGGCCCAAACGGTCGTCAACGCGCCTTTTTCCGACATCAACGGGCTGATCAAACACTTGGAAAATCAAAAACAGCCGCGACTGGCTTATGCTCTGCGTCACGACATAGAGGTGGTGGAATTTTCTCCCGGACAGATCAAATTCAAAGCCGCCGACCGGGTCGGCAACGACACGCTGGCCGCACTCAACAAAATTCTCGAAGAGACGACCGGCGGCAAATGGGCGCTCGACATCGTACCGGGCGAAGTCGGCCGCACCGTTGCCGACATTGAAAACGAGCAAAAGGAAAAGGACAAGAAAAACGTTGCCGAAACCCCATTGGTAAAAGCCATTCTGGAAGAGTTCCGCGGCGCCAGAATCGAAAACCTGACCCGCAAGGTCAAAGCCGGAGAAGATGACGGGGACGAAAGCGCAAACGAAGACATTTTCAACACCAACAGCGAAGATTACTTTAACAGTGAGGATTAAATTGCCATGATGAACATGCAGGGACTTATGAAACAAGCGCAGATGATGCAGAAAAAAATGGAAGAAGCGCAGAAAAAACTGGCGGAAAGCGAAGTAACCGGCAGCAGCGGCGGCGGCATGGTCAAAGTGACCCTAAACGGCAAATTCGAGGCCAAAAAGGTTGAAATTGATAAGAGCCTGGTCAACCCGGAAGAAACCGACATCCTTGAAGACCTGCTGCTGGCCGCTTTCAACGACGCTCAGGGCAAAGTGGACGCCATGATGAGCGACGGGATGAAAGACATCACCGGCGGACTTAATCTCGGCGGGTTGAAGCTGCCGTTTTAAGGAGATTTCGCCTTGTCCGGACAGGAAATTGAAAAACTGGCGAAAATCATCGCCAAATTGCCGGCGCTCGGCACCCGTTCTTCGCGGCGGATCGTTCTTTATCTGCTTAAAAAGCGGGAAACCGCGCTGCTGCCGCTGATCGAAGCTTTGCAGGAAGTGGCGGCCAACGTCAAAACCTGCGAGGTCTGCGGCAATTACGACACTCTTTCCCCCTGCTCCGTCTGCTGTTCGGAAAAACGCGACGGACATACCGTCTGCGTGGTACAGGACGTCGCCGATTTGTGGGCAATGGAGCGGGTCGGTTTCTATAAGGGAAAATACCATGTTCTGGGCGGCGTGCTGTCGGCGCTCGACGGTGTTTCGCCCGTTGATTTGAACGTGGACAAACTGCTGGACAGACTTCCGAAAGAAGAAATCGGAGAAGTGATTCTGGCGCTGCCGGCAACCGTCGACGGGCAGATAACCTCCCATTATCTGGTCAGCCGTCTGAAAGAACACAACGTCAAAATCACCACCCTGGCACAGGGCATCCCGGTCGGTGCCGAGCTTGATTACATGGACGAAGGGACAATCCAGCTGGCCATTAATTCGCGCAAGGAAATGTAACCGAACAAACGGCGGGCAGCTTATGACGGATTTGCAAAACAAAAGAAACAAGCAGGCGGCAAAACAGTCGGCAATGCCGTTTAAAACAGCGTTCACTGTCTTTTTTGCCGCCGTTTTCTGGCTGCTTCCCGACACGGCAAAAGCAGTTTCTTCCCGCACTTTTGATTCCATGTATGCAGCCGCAGCCCGAGGCGACGTTCCGGCTTTGCGGGAAGCCATGCACCGGGGTTTAAGGATTGACGCGGTCAACCGTTCCGGCGACACCGGCGTTTGCGCGGCGGTCAAACGTCAGGACTACCGGGCATACAACGCTTTCGTGCAGGCCGGCGCACGCACCAACCCGCCCTGCCTTGCCCGCATCAACCGTGCCGAATATGAAGAATTTATCAATTCCGACGAAATTGTCGTTTATGCCCGCAACCAATATACGCCGCCGGCCGGAACGCCGGCGCCGGGCAACTATTATTCCCCTTCCGGCTATGTTTCCGACCGGCAGATGGGCATCATCCAGCGGGAACTGGACTATACGGCGCAGACCGGCAACGCGTACAACCTGCTTTATCTGCCGGTTTCTCTTTTGTTTTCCTTTTTTCCCTGAAAATCATATAGATAAACACATATTCCCAAGTAATCAGAGAATTCCGGAACATCAGTAAATCTCAATGTTTGAACGGATCGCCGGCAGCAAGCGGCATTTGACACATCTTGGTTAATCCCGAAAAAAGCAGTTTTTTTATGTGGCGCACAATAAAAACAGCGCCTTTATTTTATTCAGACAATCGTCAGGACGTTTCTGTTACAGGCGAACAGTGTTTAATCACAGAAGAAAAGGGGTAGAAAGTGAAAAAAAGAGCAAAAAGAAAAAGGGAGAAGGAAAGAGACCGGAAAAAAAGGGAAGAGAGACAGGAAAAGGAAAAAAACGAAGAAAGAAAATAATGAAAAAGAAAGAAGAAAGGGAAAGGACAAAAGAAGAAGGTGAAAAGGAAGAAAAGGGAAATCAAACAAAGAAAAGGAAAGAGAGGGGAAAAGAAGAAAAAGAGAAAAGAGGTTAAAAAAAAGGAAAAATAGAAAAGAAAAAGAAGGAGAAGAAGAAAGATAGATAAACAGGGAGTAAAGTGGAAAAAGAAAGGTAAGGAATAGGAAAGAAAGGGAAAAGGAAAGTGAAAAGAACAAGAAAAAGAAGTTAAAGAAAGAGAAAAAAGATAAGAAAAAGAAGGAGAAGAGGAAAGAAAAAGAGATAGAGCGGAAGGACGGAAGAAAGAGAGAGGAAAAAGGGAGAAAGGGAGAGGAAACGAAAGAGCCATAAATGCTCCTCAACCGTACGCCGGGCGCGGGGTTGCGGGGTTTTTGTTTCGCAAAAGCTCAACCGATACGAATATGTCTTTTTAGAACTTTTTATAAACCGTCGGATCAGGAGTTTTTTATCACACCAAAAAACAATGCAATTTACAAACATTATAAAAACGACCGTTATTATCAGCTTACAGGCATCTGATTTCCCTGAAGGAAAAATTTGGTGCAGACCGGGCAAAATCCGGTAGGAAAAATAGGAAAGAAAAATGCGGAAAAAAATAAAAGGCGGGAATCCGCGATTTGAAAAAATTAAATAAAAAAACGGTATTCAAAAAAATACATTCGTATCGGCTGAAGCAAAAGATTAAATAAAAAGGTATTCCAAAAGCTACTTTTATGTCAATTGAACCTTCACCAAAGCCGACGCCTTGATGACGGATGAATAACAAAGCACCATGAACACCGTCGTTATGACGGCTGTAAAGTCAAATTTTCGGGCGAGCTGCGAATAAATAAGGAAAATCCGTTCGCGAATACCCGTTTATTCGATGGTTTCGATCAGCCGGTCAAGGCTTTTCTGTTCCGACTTGTCATAGCCGACGGCTTTGTCTTCTTTTTCTTCCGCTTTCTTCTTTTTCTTTATCTCTGGCCGGGTCAGCTTTTCAAACAGATCGTCCAGATCGCTGTTCAGTTCGACGCCGGGAGCGACTTCCTTCTCGACGCCGGCCTGCATGTGCACCTTGTCGCGGGCAGACTGCGGAATCAGCTTTTCGATCGGTTCGGCAAAAGACCCCGCCAGCTGAAAATACTTCGACTGCTTAAACATATCCGGCTGGCTTTCCGGCGGGATAATCCAGCCGATCAGTATGTTGAGCAGGATAACCAGCAAAAAGGCTCTCAGCACGCCGAAAAACAGCCCCAGAACGCGATCCATGCCGCTCAGTTTGCTGTCGCGCACCTTGCCGATAATTATCGAGGTCAGATAGATCCAAATGATAAAAAACACAATCAAAACGGTGAAGGCCGATGCCACGATCGCCATCATTTCGCTCTCAATATGCTCTTCCATCAGCGGCTGCACGTACGGCAAAAGGTAAATAACGGCAACCACGCCCAAAAACCAGCCGATAATGGAAAGGACTTCCTTGATCAGACCGCGGTTCAACGCTATCAGGGCGGAAATCAAGACAATGATTAAAATAACGACGTCCAGACTGTTCATATTTTTGTCCTAATTAAACCAGTTGATCAGCTTCTGCACGTTGCCGATCTCGTGGATGTTGATGTCAAGGTTGCTTTTCTTTTTGTCTTTGCTGTACTGTGAAGGCACGATTGCGCTTCTGAAGCCGAGTTTGTGCGCTTCCTTCAAACGCAGGTTCGGCTGACTGACGGCGCGAATCTCGCCCGACAGGCCGATTTCGCCGAAAATGACCATATCAGCGGGCAGCGGATGGTTGGTCAGCGATGAAACGATCGCCATTGCCACCGCCAAATCGGCCGCCGGTTCGGAAATTTTCAGCCCGCCGGCAATATTGAGATAAACGTCCTGAGAACTGAGGTTTAAACCGCCCCGGGCTTCCAAAACCGCCAGCACCATCGACAACCGGCCGGAATCCCAGCCGACCACCGCCCGTTTGGGGCTGGAATAGCCGCTCTGGCTGACCAGCGCCTGAATTTCCACCAGCACCGGACGCGACCCCTCAATGCCGGCAAACACGCAGGAACCGGATATGTTACCCTGCCGTTCGGCCAAAAACAGCGCCGAAGGATTTTCCACTTCCGCCAGCCCCTTGTCCTGCATCTCAAACACGCCGATTTCGTCGGTGGCGCCGTAACGGTTTTTAACCGCCCGCAGAATCCGGAAATGATGACCGCGTTCGCCCTCAAAATAAAGCACGGTATCAACCATATGTTCCAAAACCCGCGGTCCGGCAATCGAGCCCTGTTTGGTGACATGGCCGACCAGAAACAGCACGAAACCTTTCTTTTTGGCCAGTTTGATCAGTTCATAGGCACAGGCGCGCACCTGCGCAACGCTGCCGGGGGTCGATTCCGCCTCTTCCAGATACATGGTCTGGATCGAATCTATTACCACGACCGCTGCTCTGGTCTTTTCCAGCGTGGTGACGATGTCTTTGACGTCGGTGGCCGAGGCCAGATTGACCGGCGCCGTTTCCAGCCCCAGCCGGCGGGCGCGGATTTTGACCTGATCGGCCGCCTCTTCGCCCGAAATGTAGTAGCATTCCGGCCGTTCGGGCAGGTTGGCTATGCTGGCACAGACCTGCAGCAGCAAAGTCGATTTGCCGATACCGGGATCGCCGCCGACCAAAATGACCGAACCGGGCACCAGCCCGCCGCCGCAAACGCGGTCAAGCTCGCGGATGTTGGTATGCAGACGCTCAAGCACCTGCGGCGAACCGCTTAAAGACACAAAGTCGAGCAGACTGCCTTTTCTTTTGGGATTGAAATTGGAAAACCCTTCGCCGCCGACCTTTTCTTCAACGATCGTGTTCCATTCGCCGCAGGCGTCGCATTTGCCCTGCCATTTAGGGTAAACGGCGCCGCAGTTCTGGCAGACGTATTCGCTCCCGTTTTTTTTCACCATGCCCTATACCTCCACTTTGATCGGCCCTTTCGAGCAGCCGTTGACAAATTGGCAGACATAAGGGTTGTCGGTTTTATCCATTTCGGCCACTGTTCCCTGCCAGATGATTTTTCCTTGGTAAAGCATGGCGATGCGGTCGGCAATTTTGCGGGCGGAAGCCATGTCGTGGGTAATCGTCAGCGCGCTGGCACCGAGCTTTTTGACGGAATCGATAATCAAATCGTTGATGACGTCGGCCATAATCGGGTCAAGTCCGGTGGTCGGTTCGTCGAAAAAGATGATTTCCGGCCGGGTGGCCACCGCGCGCGCCAGCCCTACCCTTTTCTGCATACCGCCGGAAAGTTCGGACGGCGAAAGGTCGGCCACGTCCGGACCAAGTCCTACCTGACGCAACACTTCAACCGCTTTTTCCCGCGCCTGCCGACGCGGCATTTTCTGATTTTCAAGCAGGCCGAAAGCAACGTTTTCCCATACGCTCAGACTGTCAAACAGCGCCCCGCCCTGAAACAGCATGCCCATTTTGGCATAATGTTTTTCGTTTTCCTTGCGGGCGGCGCCGACGGTTTCAAATCCGTCAATTTTGATTGACCCGGAATCCGGCCTGATCAGCCCCTGAATACATTTTATCAGTACCGATTTGCCGGTACCCGAACCGCCGATCACAACCAGGGACTCGCCTTTTTTTATCTTCAGGTCAACGCCGTTCAGCACCCGTTTGCGGCCGAAGGCCTTATGCAGATCCGACACTTCTATTTTGTTGTTTTCCTTGTCCATATCTTTGCGCTCCGTCGGCTATTTGGTGAAAATGAGACCGGTGATGATATAGTTGAAAATAAGAATGATGATTGAAGAAGCGACTACCGCGTTGGTTGTCGCCTCGCCCACGCCCTGGGCGCCGCCTTTTGACTTATAGCCGTTGTAGCAGCCCATCAGGGCAATCACGAAGCCGAATACCGCCGCTTTGATCACGCCGGTGTAAACGTCGATCGGCTGCAGCTCGTTGACGGTGGCGTTGATATAGTTGGCAGGGTTGAAATCCAGCTGATAAACGGCAACGATATAGCCGCCGAAAATGCCGATGACGTCGCCGACCAGAACCAGCAGCGGCAGCACGATCACACCGGCCAGAAGCCGCGGCGCCACCAGATATTTGTAAGGGTTGGTTGAAAGGGTGGAAAGCGCGTCGATCTGTTCGGTTACCCGCATGGTGCCGATTTCCGCTGCCATTGCCGCGCCGATGCGGCCGGCCACCATCAGACCGGCAAAAGCCGGCGCCAGCTCACGGGTAACGGAAATCAGCACCACCGAGGCGATGGCGCTTTCCGCGCCGTAGCTGGAAAAACCGGCATGGGTTTGCAGCGCGATCACCATACCGGCAAAAATCGTCGTCAGCGCTACCACCGGAAGCGAATAAAAACCGATGTCGACGATCTGCCGAAGCAGAAGCTTGGGATAAAAGGGCGGGGTGACGCAGTTATAAAGCGCTTTGGCAATAAATTCCGAAAGTTCCCCCACGCGGGAAACAAAAGCCGCCAGCGGTTTGCCGAGAGCCCGCAGGAAATTCTCCAGATATCTGTGACGTTGCATCGTTTTTTCCTAAAATCTGTTAACCGGGATTATATTAAAATACCGCAGGCAAGAAAGCAAGGGCTATTTATTTTGGTAACAAGCGAGGATAATCTTGTCGATGGCCGAAATTTCAAAGCCGTGGAGACGGATTTTGGGTATTTTCACTCCGCAGAATTCGGCCGTTTCCGCTTCCGGCAGACGTTCGATTTTTTCCCCGGCGGGAACCAGTTCGACAAAAACAGAAGGGCAGGGCTCAAAACGGCATAAGCCGATGCCGCGCACTTCCATCATGCCGCGGATGTTTTCCGGACAAGTCGCCCGCAGCCGGCCGAACTTTTCCTCGACGTCGGTACGGTCGTCCGCCACCAGCTGCGCCCCTTTGTTCATCATCATCCGCAGCGCCAGGTCAGACTTCCCGCTGCCGGAAGGGCCGATAAGCAGAATACCGTTGTCACGGTAACTGATGCAGGTGGCGTGGATATTCGTTTTACTCAAGGGCGTTCAGCCTTTCAGGCCCGGTCACCGTAATCCGCCGGCCGTCCTTTTCCGCCGAGATGTCCACCCTAAACGCCCGGCGCGGCAGATAAGCGCCCATTTTTTCCGGCCATTCGATCAGGCAGACGCCCTCGCAAAGAGCCTCTTCCATCCCCAGTTCAAAAATTTCTTCCGGCGACTTCAGCCGGTAGAGATCGAAATGATAAATTTCAAATTCTTCCGCCGGATAGCTCTGAACCAGGGTGAAGGTCGGGCTCGGCACTTCCCCGGCATCGGCAAGACTGCGTATAAAAGCCCGGCAGAGAACGCTTTTGCCCATGCCGAGCGTGCCGTAAAGGGCAAAACAGTCGCCGCGGCGGGCAATCGACGCCAGCTTGCGGCCGATTTCCGCGGTATCTTCTTCCGTTCTGCAAAACCAGGTTTTAGATTCGCTCATGCCTCTCCTTAAAAATCAAGAATGCTCTTCTTCGGCTGTTTGGGTTTAATCACTTTGATCTTGGGCTTTTTCGACTGAATTTCCCGCCAGTCCCAGGGCTTGTAAAACTGTCCCTGCCACAAGCCGCGGCCGTTGTCGCGCGCCTGCTGTTCGTAAGGAACGTAAATGGCGCTTTGTTTCGGATCGGCAACCGCCCAGCCGGCGTTGACCAGCGCCGCGCCGATATCATACTGGCCGAGCGCGCAGGTGGCCACCATGTTGCCCTTGGAATCCTGCTTTAACACGTGACATTCGAGTTCGTGGCCGGAAATCCAGCTCTTCAGCCAGCGGGCGGCTTCCTGCCCGCAGCGGTAGGCACGGCCTTTGCCGTCGGCGCAGGTTTGGTTTGATTCCGGCGCGTCGATGCCGTAAATTTTTATGTAGCGGCCGCGCATTTCCAGCGTATCGCCGTTAATGACCCTGGTTACGCCGTAAACCGCCGGGTAATTGTTGGGATTGAAGGCTTCGGCCGGCGCCGCCGGTTCTCCGCCGCCGGTCAGGCTGTTCAGCAGCCGGCTCAATCCGCTCTCTTCCTCAAGCGGCTGCGGCGCGGCCCGCACCGGCGCCTGGGCCGGCTGCATCGCCGCCGTTTCCTGAACCGCAGCGCCGACGTCGTCAAAATTTTCGCTCAGAAGCGGCGCCGACGACGAAGGCGCGGCCGTCTGAGAATCTTCGGACGACGGCGCCTGCGAGGCGACCGCCCGGTTTTCCGCCGAAGAAAAGGCGCTGCTGCCGCGACCGAGGAAATTCATAACGTTCGGCACCACCTTGTCAACGCCGCCGTTAAAAGCGCCGATGGCATAGAGGATAAAACCGACAATCAGGGAAATGATAAGCAAAACCGGCAGGCAGCCCATTGCCCGCCAGACCATTTTGCCGAAAATGTAGAGAACCACCAAACCGACAATAATGCCGATAAAACCGCCCCCCTGAAACAGCATGTTGGAACTCTGGGTACCGCTGCCGCCCAAATATATCAAAACGACCGCTGCCAGACCGAGAAATAACTTTTTAATAAAAAACATGGGACGGTTTCCTTAAAAAAAATTTTTCAATTGTTCAGCCATTGTAAACGGCAAGGGTAAAAATACGGTTACCGCGGCTCACTTGGCTTTGGCATAGCAGCGGCAATGGCAGACGCCGTTGCGTTCAATGTCGCTCCGGCAAAGTTCGGAAACGCAGTAACGTTTTTCGTTTTCGCCGTCGCAGGGACAACGCCGCCAGGCCTCTTCGCCGAACATCCTGCTTTTTGCCTTTGCCACCTTTTCGATGTTTTCGGTCGGTTTCAAACCGTAACTTTCACAGTTGCCGAGCATTTTTTCCAATATGGTCATCGCTTTCCCTTTCAGTCGGCGGCTTCTGCCGCAAATTCCGGCCGGGTGTCGTTTGTCAGTGTAGACTTTTGCCGCAAAATGTCAATAATCTTGTCCAGGTCGGCCGGGTTCGCATATTGCAGGACAACTTTTCCGCCGCCGCCGCGACCGGCCGAAATTTTAACTTTCAGCCCCAGATTGCGGGTCATGAAAGAAGATATTTCCTCCAGGTCTCCGTCTTTTTCGGCGGTTCTTTTTTCCGTTTCCGGCAATTTTGCCCTGGCGGCCAGTGCTTCCGCCTGCCGGGCGTTCAACCCCCGTTCGGCGATTTTTTTCGCCAAAGCCTCGGCTTCCGGCAGTCCGACCAGCGGCCGCGCCTGCCCGGCCGTCAGAACGCCGTCGCGAATCATCTGCCGCACCGAAGCGGGCAGGGACAAAAGACGAAGGGTGTTGGCAATATGACTGCGCGATTTGCCGATAATCTGAGAGAGGGCTTCCTGAGTGTGGGAAAATTCGTCGATCAACCGCTGAAGGCCTTCCGCCTCTTCGATTGCCGACAAGTTTTCGCGCAGCAGGTTTTCGACCAGGGCAACTTCCAGCACCTCTTTGTCGTCCATGCTTTTGACAATTACCGGCACTTCCGTCAGACCGGCCATGGAGGCGGCGCGAAAACGCCGTTCACCGGCGATAATTTCGTATTTTCCGTTTTCCCGTTCGCGCACCAGCAGCGGCTGCAATACGCCTTTTTCGCGGACCGACTGAGAAAGAGCCTCAAGCGCTTCCCGGTCAAAATCAAGCCGCGGCTGATAGGGGCTCGGGCTGAGGTCCGCAAGGCTCACGTTTTTCTCGCCGGCGGCGTGAACGGCGTTCTCCGAAGTCATGAAATCCATGTCGCCGCCGAGCAGGGCGCCGAGGCCGCGGCCGAGACTTTTCCTTTTGTGGCTGTCGTCTAGCATGCAATCAGTTCCTTTTCTCTTTTCAGCACTTCGCCGGCCAGGCTGATATAGGCCTGCGATCCCGAACATTTAAAATCGTAAAGCAGCACCGGTTTGCCGTGAGAAGGGGCTTCCGACACGCGGACGTTGCGCGGAATAACCGTCTGATAAACCTTGTTGCCGAAAAAGCTGCGGACGTCTTCCTCCACCATCTGGGTCAGGTTGTTGCGGCCGTCATACATGGTCAGCACCACCCCTTGCAGTTCCAGCCGGGGATTAAAACGCCGCTTGATCTGATTGATGTTGCCGATCAGGTCGGTAATGCCTTCAAGCGCCAGATATTCGCACTGCAGGGGCACGATTACCGCGTCGGCGGCGACCAGCGCGTTGATGGTTACCAGGCTTAAAGACGGCGGGCAGTCGATCAGGACATAGTCATAATCGAGCGCGCTTTCGGCAAGGGCGTCCTTCAAGGCAAATTCGCGCCGCGGCCGGTCGATCAGTTCCACTTCCGCGCCGGCCAGGTCGGGAGTGGCGGGCACCAGCGAAAAATCGGGAATTTCGGTCAAAATGACGGCTTCCTTCAACTTGCGTTCGCCGATGATGACTTCGTAGGAAGAAACCATCTCTCCGTGTTTGTCAATGCCGAGCGAGGTCGAGGCGTTCGACTGCGGATCGAGGTCTATGACCAAAACTTTTTTGCCGGCCGCAGCCATAGCGGTCGCAACGTTAACCGTGGTAGTGGTTTTGCCGACGCCGCCTTTGCGGTTGGCTACTGCAATTATGCGAGGCATTTACGATCTCCCTTTTCTGGTTAAATTGCGGATGACGAGAACGACGCTTTCCGAATCGGTTGCGCTCGAAACCGCGTCATATTGAAAATTCCATTTGTTTTCGGCCGCCTTTATTTCGTCTTTGTAGCTGCGTCCTTTGGGAAAAATGCAGATACCGTTTTTTTTCAGCAGCGGAAAAGCGTAGGCCAAAAGATCGGAAAGCGCGGTAACCGCGCGGGCGGTGATCACTTCAAAACTCCGTCCTTCCACATCCTCGATTCGCTTGTTCAGAATCTCCACGTTAGTGCAGCCGGTAATTTTCTTCAGATGGTTTAAATACAGCGTTTTTTTACCTGTACTTTCAATCAGCGTCACTTTTAAATACGGTGTTTTTTCCGCAGCCATGATTGCCAGTACCATCCCGGGAAAACCAGCACCGCTGCCAAGATCGGCAAGCGTCCGCGCACCGCGGGGCAACAGCGGATACAACTGTGCCGAATCAAGAAAATGGCGGTTCCAGGCGTCTTCCAGAGATTTTCTGCTGACCAGGTTAAACTTGTTCTGCCACTCCGAAAGCGCCTGCCGGCAGAGTTCCAAACGGTCGTATGTTTCACGTGAAACATTGTATGTCATCATAAAATTTTCCATGGATGTA
>OLWG01000507.1_pt1 | contig 14038 bp, 9 predicted proteins | sample 1673721 | NCBI WGS metagenome assembly OLWG01 (sample SAMEA103958125, study PRJEB25191) | human gut metagenome | reverse complement strand
TTTTTTGTTTTGTGGTTTGAATGTCTGCGTAAACGGGCAGGTGCGGATATGCAGGTTCTGCCGTAAGGACGGGCAAGGTTTTCGGCGTTTGAATGAGTTAATAGTGTTTGCATTAACTGGCGAAAGTTTATGTTTTGGGCGTAACTTTGTCCGTATGTCGGCGCTTTGTTCCGGTCACCGGATTTGTACGGTTTTCGGGCAGAACAAGTTTCGTTTGAAAGATGAAGTTCGTCTGCCCGGCAAGTGAAAGTTTATCTCATTATTTGTTTGTGTTCATCGGTTTTCATTGTTTCTCGCCGGTTGTTTCCGCCGCCGTTTTTCGCGGTGCCGTTCCAGACGTTTTCGGTTTTCCCGACCAGTTCAATTTTAACGTCCCGGCCTTAAAACTCCAGCAGATGACGATAGTATTCCCATTTACGCACGCTGCCTATCTCCATGTTGTCGATCACGTACCAGGGGATCCCGGTCTTGGTTGCCACCGTTTTTAATTGCAGAAAACGGTCCCAGCGGTATTTGTGCAGTTCTTGTCCGATTATTCTTTTGATTTTATCGTTAAACATAGTTTGAAACTCCCTTGATTTTGTTTATGGTAAAAAAAACAAAACCGCCCGGGGAAAACCCTTAGGCGGAAGGAGCTAATAAACTGTCAACGTATGCAATCGCCGTTATTCAGCATATTACCAGCACTCCTTCCGAAAGAAGGATTTTTACATTGAAGATGTTTGTTAGACACCACACCCGGCCTCCCGGATGCAGGGTTGATATTAAAGAAGTTACCGCTTGTTGGCAAGCTGAAATTTAATCAGGTTTTGGAAAGAAAAGAAGGGGTCGGAAAAAAACGGCGATGGGAAGAAGGCGGTGTAAAAAGGAGAAGAAAACGCAGGTAACGGAATACGCGGAACGGAGAAGGCCGGCCGGGTATGGCGGAAACGGGAGGCGGAAAAGCGCAAGAGGAAATCGGACGCAAGAAATACCGTGGACGGTAAAATGTTAACGGCAATAAATATTTCCCGGGTAAACCGGGGTGAAACCGATGCAAAGCTGTCGGTTTGTCCATAATCAAAGGCACGGAGCGTCGTCGTCACGGTACTAAAGCGTTCATCTTCGGGCAAATCCGGAGTTTCCCGTCAGAAATGTCATAAAAAAAGAAACGTTATAAAAAAGTTCCGCTCTGAGGGCGGAACTTTTGAACGGGCATGTTTTAATGCTTTTTCTTCCGGCGGGACTGTTCGCAGCGCATCAGAATGTAACAGGCGATCAGTCCGGCAATGATGGCGGTTTTTTTCCAACTGCGGCTTTCGAGGTAAACGGCGGCAATGGCCGTAGATACAATGATGGCGATCATACCGATGCGGGCGATCAAAATTTTCTTTTGATAGCGCCGCCAATTGCAGTTTTGTATTCGTTGGCGAATCCACAGCGGATGCAAAAGCAAAAACGCCAGGCAATAAAGAGCCGCGATCAGTGCGCCGATAACGAGACATTGTTCGGGCGGGCCGAGATTATAAAAAGCGGTCAGCATAATTATAGGATTTTGAGGTTAATAATTTATTGTTTCTGTTTGAATATAGCAGCGAAAGGTGAAGATTGCAAAAAAAATATCAAATTTTCTAAAAAAAATGCTTGCAAAATTTTTTGCTTATGGTATTAAATATGTCGTTCTAACGATGCGGGCGTAGCTCAGGGGTAGAGCGCAACCTTGCCAAGGTTGATGTCGAGGGTTCGAATCCCTTCACCCGCTCCAATTACAACAACACCCTCCCATAGCGGAGGGTGTTGTTGCATTTGCGACTGTATTGAAGTGAGTGTTTTGCGTAGGGCAGATGGTGCGATTATTTTGGGTAATTGGCTTGTGTAGCGGATTTCAGGGGCGGGAAATAATCAAACCATGTGAACCGTAATTACTCTTTTTACTCTTTTTCTACTCGGTGCAGATGGTGTGATTATTTCGGGCAAAAGGATTTTAATCCTCTTTGTGCCTGTGTTTTAGGGTGATTAAGGCTTGGTTCAAATGGTATGATTATTGCGGGCAAGTGAGTCTTTTGAGGTTTTTGAAAATTCTGCTGTTCTGTTAAATTTTTTAATTGATACGAAACCGACACAATGCTCGGAAGTAGTGTTCCAATTCTTCATCTTCAGAGTTAATGTGTGTGTACCATGAATGAATATGTAACTATTAAAGAAATCGCACAGGCTAAGGGGTTAAAGAGCACTCGTTCAATCCGAATGGAAATCAACAAACCTGAAAGCAAATATATTTCAAGAGAAGTCAAAGTTAACGGCGGTATCTCATACGAAATATTGTTTTCAAGTTTAGAACCTGAATTACAACAAAAACTTCGGGAATGCGAAACAAAATCAACGGCAATTGTTCCGTTGAATTACAAACCGCCTATTATTACAGATAAAGCAAGACAGACGGCAAATCACAGAATGAATATTGTTAAAGCCGCACTTGAACACAGAAATAAATATCCGAGTATAAAAGAGGCTGATGCTGAATTTTTAGACCTGTATAATTCTGGATTGTATTTACCAAAAGCATACGAATTTCTGGGCCGTATTTCAATCGGAACATTAAGAAGATACATACAAGCCTACAAGAAAACAGGCAACGCAGAATCCCTAATACCTCAATACAAAATAACAAAACAGGGTGAATATAACAGTATTTTAGATGACAATATGAAAAAAGTTCTGCTTGCTCTTTTACTTCATCAGAATAAATTCGGGTACAATACGGCAATCAGGCTTGCAAAACAAGTGTTGATTAAAAAAGGATATGATGAAGATGCTCTGCCTAGTAATATAACTTTCAAACGGTTTGCGGAGCATTTCAGAAGAAACCATTATGCGGAGTGGGTGCTAAGACGTGAGGGTATGAAAGCCTACCACGATAAGGTTGAACCATATATTGAAAGAGATATAAGTAAAATAGAAGTTGGAGATGTGTTAATCGCAGACGGACACGTTCTCAATTTTCAAGTAATAAATCCGTTTACAGGAAAACCGACCAGAGCAACTTTGGTCGGTTTTTTAGACTGGAAGTCAACAGCTCTTGTCGGCTATGAAATTATGATGACTGAAAATACTCAGTGCATAGCCTCTGCCCTTAGAAATGCAATTATTAATTTAGGTATTATCCCGAAAGTAGTTTATCAAGATAACGGCAAAGCATTTAAATCTAAATTCTTCCAAAACGCAGATTTTGATGAGGGGATACTTAACGGAGTGTATGCCAATTTAGATATTCACTCCGTTTTTGCCAAACCATACAATGCACGTGCAAAAGTTATAGAAAGATTTTTCTTAGATTTTCAGGAAGAATTTGAGAAACTTATGCCAAGTTATATCGGTACTTCAATTGAAAACCGTCCTGCGTGGATGAATAGAAATGAAAAATTGCACTTGCAACTTCATAATCAACAAACAAAAGGAAATATTCCGACAGTACAAGATGCTATTAAATATATTAATGCCTGGCTGGAATACAGAAATCAAAAAGCCTGTCCTAATGACCGTTCAAGGAGCATTCAAGAGGTATTAAACTCTGTTCGGAAACAAGATATTAATAAATCTGCACTTGATTATTTAATGATGAAAACAGAATCAAGGACAATAAACAAGCATGGAATAACGTTCCTCGGAATGCATTACAGGAGTGATGTTATTCTTGGACTTCGGGATACCCTGTGCTTTTTCTTTAAAAGTTGCGACTTCATCGGATAAGGCAGAAATTTTTTCTTTTAAAGATTTGATTGTTTCAAGTTTTTTGTTTGATTCCTTGAATGTTGCAAGCTGCTTTTCAAGGTCTGCAACCTGATTTTTCAAATCTTCAATTTCTTGTTCCGAAAATTGTTCCGGCTCATCTTCAGCATTGAATTCAAAAGTATCAGCTTCTGATTCCATAAATTTGATAGGTTCTAAACCTTTAACCTGCGGAATTGCTGCTCCGAGGAATGAAACGGCTTTAAGGTATGCACCTTTGCCTTCAAGATTTCTGTACAATTCAACAGAAACTTTTTTGAACTTGCCGTCATTAACGTCCTTTTCAAACTCTTCCGGCACTTCTTTAAAACTCACTTTGAGTTTATCGCCATCGGCTTTTACGGTATCAACCCAGCCGTAAGCGGGTCCTGATTGCTGATGATCGATTGTAATCGGGGCTTCACAAAATTGCGGATCATAGTTTTTTGCAATCTGTGCGATTTCTTTTTTAGTAAACTTCCCTTGGGGGTAAGTTCCGGCTTTAAAAACTTCGTAAAATTTCATTTTTTCTAACCTTCTTTGTATATCTTTGTAGGATTTCCCCATTTTTTAGTTGGGGCTTATATCTCCAAATTAAACTTTTTGCACCTCAAAAGGTGTCCTTTTAAAAATCTGTATATTCGGAGTATAAACGTTGTCGTTATGCGGTTTCAAAGGTGTTTTGACAGCGATTTTTACATGCAGAAGTTCAATAAAAAGTTCAATGCAAATATTGCCTTGAAATCGTTGGGGGATAATGGATACTTATGAAAACGAAATTTGTGTCGTTTCATCAAGTTCCGAATACGATACAAAAAGCTATATGGCTTGGAAAGCTTTATATTCATTCTTCCATAATCTCGGATTTGACTACAAAAATTTAAAAGTTTCAGGTTGGATCAAGGATAAAACAACAGGGTTTGTGATGCCATGGTATCCCGATTCAAACTACGATGCAGGAATTGAGTTTAACAACTACGGTTTTCATATTGATGAATGCCAGTTTAATGTGCGAACTCCGTCAACCTTGATGAGATTTAAGGATTGCGACAATGTTGCACGCTCATATAACTCAAATGTTTCGCTAATTTTGCAAGCAGAAAGGATTTTTTAAATGTATTCAGTAATAAGAGACGGAATTTATTTAGAAACAGATACATTGGTTTTCGGGGATCTAAAAGTTCCTAAAAAGCCGCACGAGTAATAACAGGAACAGAAAAAATGAACGAATTTTTTATATTTACTTTAAAATCAGATAACAAAAAGGATAAGGAAGAAATCGAAAAAGAATTGAATGACATTAAAACTTCTTTGAAGAAAAAAGAATTTGAAGAATTCATCGACAAACAAATTGAAAAGGGAACGTTAGTCCCTGCAAACAAGAATATTGTCTTATCCGTTCTTCAGGAGTTAGATAATGTCAAAAAATTCGGCGAGGATTCAACAGTCGTTCTCGACTTCAAATCTTTTATTGAGTCCCTGCCGAATCAAATAAAATACGGTGAGTTTGCCACTAAAGAAAAACAAACCGACCAAACAAATGAAGATGTGGAAAAATTTGCAAACGCAGATGAGGAAAGTCTTGAGGTATTCAAAGAGGCTAAGGCTCTTTCTGTAAAAGAAAACATCTCATTTAAAGATGCACTGCTCAAATTAAATAAGTAATACCCCGAAACATTGATATAAAAGGAGTTTAAATGGGAAGACTTGAAGAATTACGCATAAATGCGTATCTCTCAGAGGTCGCTCGTGGTTACAGTAATAATGCCTTTGTGGCTCAGCATCTGTTCCCTGAAATTACTTCTGAGAAAGAAAAAATTGACATTTTTGAATTCAACAAGGAAGCGTTCAATCTTTACGATACCGAACGTGCTATCAGAGCGAATTCAAATGTTATCTCGCCGCAAGGTTTCAAAAAACATACAACTACCCTCGCTGAACACGATTTGTCATACCCGATTGATTATCGTGAAGAACAGGAGGCAGAAAAAGTTAAATTGCAACTTCACGCAACTAATGTTGTAACGGAAGGTTTGAAGCTGAAACTTGAAAAACAGTGTGCTGATTTGGCTCAAGATGCTAACAAATAAGGCTTTGCTGTCGTGGATGCCAAAAAACCGCTTTTGGCTATCATTGGGAATATATCGAAAATTCTTTATAACATTTTTTTTTACACCTAAATTAATAACTCAGGATTATTGCTTTGTAAGAGCTTTAATCCTGATGAATATAGAAACTGCTTTTTCTGGTCTTTAAATTTACCCCGATTTAATTATTTGCGAGGGCTCAATATTTTTTACTGCCCTTAGCCTTGCCACATATATTTTACCCCTAATTTTATGTTGTCGTTTTTCCATAATAATTATTTGATTGATTGAAGTTTTTGAGTCGGTTTTGCCGTTCAAAAATGTTGTTCTTATGGAATTAGGAAAGGAGATTGTATGACTACAGTAGAACCAATTAGAAATATTGAAAGCATCAAAAAATTAGAAAAGTATTTTGCAAAAAACAGCCCGAGAGATTTGTTATTATTCACCATCGGAACGAATTGCGGATTACGGATTTCAGATATTGTCGCATTGAACGTAAGTGATGTTCGCAATAAAAGCCATATACAAATCATAGAAAAGAAAACAGGTAAATTTAAAAAATTTCCGATTAATTCAAAGCTAAAACCTATGATAGAAGAATTTACAAAGGGCAAACGCTCTGACGAGGCTTTGTTTGTTTCCATTTTTAAAAACCGGCTTGATAGATTCGGTGCATACTATATTTTAAAAACTGCCTGTCAAGCAGTTGGCTTGCAGGAAAAGATTGGTACTCATACAATGCGAAAAACTTTCGGGTATCATCACTACAAAAAATTTAAAGATGTTGCCATGCTGCAAAAGATTTTTAATCATTCAAATCCGAATATAACCTTAAGGTATATCGGTATTGAGCAGGATCAAATAGACGAAAGCTATAACAACTTTATTTTATAGGCTCAAATGCTCTATTTACAATAGGGAACTTAACATTTTATTATCTTAACAGTATAGCCATTTTGTTATGAGAGCATTCCCTGCTTGAATTTTACCATAAAAAAATATAAATTTTTCTTTTCGTAAACAAAAATTTATATTTTTGGAATTTGCTAAAACATAATGTTTGATAGCAAATCTGCCGAACACGCTCTTCACGAAATAGCCATTTTGTGAAGATTGAATTTTTGCCACTTGCTAAAACATATATTATCACAAACAAAAATGGAATTTTGTATTTGTTAAAAAATGTTATGAGTTCCTTTTTTTATAAAAAAATACACCTATAAAACCTTTTAAAATCAAGAGTTTCACCCCTCTTAACTTTTTGGCTATTTCGTGAAGAGCGTGTTCGGCAGATTTGCTATCAAACATTATGTTTTAGCAAATTCCAAAAATATAAATTTTTGTTTACGAAAAGAAAAATTTATATTTTTTTATGGTAAAATTCAAGCAGGGAATGCTCTCATAACAAAATGGCTATACTGTTAAGATAATAAAATGTTAAGTTCCCTATTGTAAATAGAGCATTTGAGCCTATAAAATAAAGTTGTTATAGCTTTCGTCTATTTGATCCTGCTCAATACCGATATACCTTAAGGTTATATTCGGATTTGAATGATTAAAAATCTTTTGCAGCATGGCAACATCTTTAAATTTTTTGTAGTGATGATACCCGAAAGTTTTTCGCATTGTATGAGTACCAATCTTTTCCTGCAAGCCAACTGCTTGACAGGCAGTTTTTAAAATATAGTATGCACCGAATCTATCAAGCCGGTTTTTAAAAATGGAAACAAACAAAGCCTCGTCAGAGCGTTTGCCCTTTGTAAATTCTTCTATCATAGGTTTTAGCTTTGAATTAATCGGAAATTTTTTAAATTTACCTGTTTTCTTTTCTATGATTTGTATATGGCTTTTATTGCGAACATCACTTACGTTCAATGCGACAATATCTGAAATCCGTAATCCGCAATTCGTTCCGATGGTGAATAATAACAAATCTCTCGGGCTGTTTTTTGCAAAATACTTTTCTAATTTTTTGATGCTTTCAATATTTCTAATTGGTTCTACTGTAGTCATACAATCTCCTTTCCTAATTCCATAAGAACAACATTTTTGAACGGCAAAACCGACTCAAAAACTTCAATCAATCAAATAATTATTATGGAAAAACGACAACATAAAATTAGGGGTAAAATATATGTGGCAAGGCTAAGGGCAGTAAAAAATATTGAGCCCTCGCAAATAATTAAATCGGGGTAAATTTAAAGACCAGAAAAAGCAGTTTCTATATTCATCAGGATTAAAGCTCTTACAAAGCAATAATCCTGAGTTATTAATTTAGGTGTAAAAAAAAATGTTATAAAGAATTTTCGATATATTCCCAATGATAGCCAAAAGCGGTTTTTTGGCATCCACGACAGCAAAGCCTTATTTGTTAGCATCTTGAGCCAAATCAGCACACTGTTTTTCAAGTTTCAGCTTCAAACCTTCCGTTACAACATTAGTTGCGTGAAGTTGCAATTTAACTTTTTCTGCCTCCTGTTCTTCACGATAATCAATCGGGTATGACAAATCGTGTTCAGCGAGGGTAGTTGTATGTTTTTTGAAACCTTGCGGCGAGATAACATTTGAATTCGCTCTGATAGCACGTTCGGTATCGTAAAGATTGAACGCTTCCTTGTTGAATTCAAAAATGTCAATTTTTTCTTTCTCAGAAGTAATTTCAGGGAACAGATGCTGAGCCACAAAGGCATTATTACTGTAACCACGAGCGACCTCTGAGAGATACGCATTTATGCGTAATTCTTCAAGTCTTCCCATTTAAACTCCTTTTATATCAATGTTTCGGGGTATTACTTATTTAATTTGAGCAGTGCATCTTTAAATGAGATGTTTTCTTTTACAGAAAGAGCCTTAGCCTCTTTGAATACCTCAAGACTTTCCTCATCTGCGTTTGCAAATTTTTCCACATCTTCATTTGTTTGGTCGGTTTGTTTTTCTTTAGTGGCAAACTCACCGTATTTTATTTGATTCGGCAGGGACTCAATAAAAGATTTGAAGTCGAGAACGACTGTTGAATCCTCGCCGAATTTTTTGACATTATCTAACTCCTGAAGAACGGATAAGACAATATTCTTGTTTGCAGGGACTAACGTTCCCTTTTCAATTTGTTTGTCGATGAATTCTTCAAATTCTTTTTTCTTCAAAGAAGTTTTAATGTCATTCAATTCTTTTTCGATTTCTTCCTTATCCTTTTTGTTATCTGATTTTAAAGTAAATATAAAAAATTCGTTCATTTTTTCTGTTCCTGTTATTACTCGTGCGGCTTTTTAGGAACTTTTAGATCCCCGAAAACCAATGTATCTGTTTCTAAATAAATTCCGTCTCTTATTACTGAATACATTTAAAAAATCCTTTCTGCTTGCAAAATTAGCGAAACATTTGAGTTATATGAGCGTGCAACATTGTCGCAATCCTTAAATCTCATCAAGGTTGACGGAGTTCGCACATTAAACTGGCATTCATCAATATGAAAACCGTAGTTGTTAAACTCAATTCCTGCATCGTAGTTTGAATCGGGATACCATGGCATCACAAACCCTGTTGTTTTATCCTTGATCCAACCTGAAACTTTTAAATTTTTGTAGTCAAATCCGAGATTATGGAAGAATGAATATAAAGCTTTCCAAGCCATATAGCTTTTTGTATCGTATTCGGAACTTGATGAAACGACACAAATTTCGTTTTCATAAGTATCCATTATCCCCCAACGATTTCAAGGCAATATTTGCATTGAACTTTTTATTGAACTTCTGCATGTAAAAATCGCTGTCAAAACACCTTTGAAACCGCATAACGACAACGTTTATACTCCGAATATACAGATTTTTAAAAGGACACCTTTTGAGGTGCAAAAAGTTTAATTTGGAGATATAAGCCCCAACTAAAAAATGGGGAAATCCTACAAAGATATACAAAGAAGGTTAGAAAAAATGAAATTTTACGAAGTTTTTAAAGCCGGAACTTACCCCCAAGGGAAGTTTACTAAAAAAGAAATCGCACAGATTGCAAAAAACTATGATCCGCAATTTTGTGAAGCCCCGATTACAATCGATCATCAGCAATCAGGACCCGCTTACGGCTGGGTTGATACCGTAAAAGCCGATGGCGATAAACTCAAAGTGAGTTTTAAAGAAGTGCCGGAAGAGTTTGAAAAGGACGTTAATGACGGCAAGTTCAAAAAAGTTTCTGTTGAATTGTACAGAAATCTTGAAGGCAAAGGTGCATACCTTAAAGCCGTTTCATTCCTCGGAGCAGCAATTCCGCAGGTTAAAGGTTTAGAACCTATCAAATTTATGGAATCAGAAGCTGATACTTTTGAATTCAATGCTGAAGATGAGCCGGAACAATTTTCGGAACAAGAAATTGAAGATTTGAAAAATCAGGTTGCAGACCTTGAAAAGCAGCTTGCAACATTCAAGGAATCAAACAAAAAACTTGAAACAATCAAATCTTTAAAAGAAAAAATTTCTGCCTTATCCGATGAAGTCGCAACTTTTAAAGAAAAAGCACAGGGTATCCCGAAGTCCAAGAATAACATCACTCCTGTAATGCATTCCGAGGAACGTTATTCCATGCTTGTTTATTGTCCTTGATTCTGTTTTCATCATTAAATAATCAAGTGCAGATTTATTAATATCTTGTTTCCGAACAGAGTTTAATACCTCTTGAATGCTCCTTGAACGGTCATTAGGACAGGCTTTTTGATTTCTGTATTCCAGCCAGGCATTAATATATTTAATAGCATCTTGTACTGTCGGAATATTTCCTTTTGTTTGTTGATTATGAAGTTGCAAGTGCAATTTTTCATTTCTATTCATCCACGCAGGACGGTTTTCAATTGAAGTACCGATATAACTTGGCATAAGTTTCTCAAATTCTTCCTGAAAATCTAAGAAAAATCTTTCTATAACTTTTGCACGTGCATTGTATGGTTTGGCAAAAACGGAGTGAATATCTAAATTGGCATACACTCCGTTAAGTATCCCCTCATCAAAATCTGCGTTTTGGAAGAATTTAGATTTAAATGCTTTGCCGTTATCTTGATAAACTACTTTCGGGATAATACCTAAATTAATAATTGCATTTCTAAGGGCAGAGGCTATGCACTGAGTATTTTCAGTCATCATAATTTCATAGCCGACAAGAGCTGTTGACTTCCAGTCTAAAAAACCGACCAAAGTTGCTCTGGTCGGTTTTCCTGTAAACGGATTTATTACTTGAAAATTGAGAACGTGTCCGTCTGCGATTAACACATCTCCAACTTCTATTTTACTTATATCTCTTTCAATATATGGTTCAACCTTATCGTGGTAGGCTTTCATACCCTCACGTCTTAGCACCCACTCCGCATAATGGTTTCTTCTGAAATGCTCCGCAAACCGTTTGAAAGTTATATTACTAGGCAGAGCATCTTCATCATATCCTTTTTTAATCAACACTTGTTTTGCAAGCCTGATTGCCGTATTGTACCCGAATTTATTCTGATGAAGTAAAAGAGCAAGCAGAACTTTTTTCATATTGTCATCTAAAATACTGTTATATTCACCCTGTTTTGTTATTTTGTATTGAGGTATTAGGGATTCTGCGTTGCCTGTTTTCTTGTAGGCTTGTATGTATCTTCTTAATGTTCCGATTGAAATACGGCCCAGAAATTCGTATGCTTTTGGTAAATACAATCCAGAATTATACAGGTCTAAAAATTCAGCATCAGCCTCTTTTATACTCGGATATTTATTTCTGTGTTCAAGTGCGGCTTTAACAATATTCATTCTGTGATTTGCCGTCTGTCTTGCTTTATCTGTAATAATAGGCGGTTTGTAATTCAACGGAACAATTGCCGTTGATTTTGTTTCGCATTCCCGAAGTTTTTGTTGTAATTCAGGTTCTAAACTTGAAAACAATATTTCGTATGAGATACCGCCGTTAACTTTGACTTCTCTTGAAATATATTTGCTTTCAGGTTTGTTGATTTCCATTCGGATTGAACGAGTGCTCTTTAACCCCTTAGCCTGTGCGATTTCTTTAATAGTTACATATTCATTCATGGTACACACACATTAACTCTGAAGATGAAGAATTGGAACACTACTTCCGAGCATTGTGTCGGTTTCGTATCAATTAAAAAATTTAACAGAACAGCAGAATTTTCAAAAACCTCAAAAGACTCACTTGCCCGCAATAATCATACCATTTGAACCAAGCCTTAATCACCCTAAAACACAGGCACAAAGAGGATTAAAATCCTTTTGCCCGAAATAATCACACCATCTGCACCGAGTAGAAAAAGAGTAAAAAGAGTAATTACGGTTCACATGGTTTGATTATTTCCCGCCCCTGAAATCCGCTACACAAGCCAATTACCCAAAATAATCGCACCATCTGCCCTACGCAAAACACTCACTTCAATACAGTCGCAAATGCAACAACACCCTCCGCTATGGGAGGGTGTTGTTGTAATTGGAGCGGGTGAAGGGATTCGAACCCTCGACATCAACCTTGGCAAGGTTGCGCTCTACCCCTGAGCTACGCCCGCATCGTTAGAACGACATATTTAATACCATAAGCAAAAAATTTTGCAAGCATTTTTTTTAGAAAATTTGATATTTTTTTTGCAATCTTCACCTTTCGCTGCTATATTCAAACAGAAACAATAAATTATTAACCTCAAAATCCTATAATTATGCTGACCGCTTTTTATAATCTCGGCCCGCCCGAACAATGTCTCGTTATCGGCGCACTGATCGCGGCTCTTTATTGCCTGGCGTTTTTGCTTTTGCATCCGCTGTGGATTCGCCAACGAATACAAAACTGCAATTGGCGGCGCTATCAAAAGAAAATTTTGATCGCCCGCATCGGTATGATCGCCATCATTGTATCTACGGCCATTGCCGCCGTTTACCTCGAAAGCCGCAGTTGGAAAAAAACCGCCATCATTGCCGGACTGATCGCCTGTTACATTCTGATGCGCTGCGAACAGTCCCGCCGGAAGAAAAAGCATTAAAACATGCCCGTTCAAAAGTTCCGCCCTCAGAGCGGAACTTTTTTATAACGTTTCTTTTTTTATGACATTTCTGACGGGAAACTCCGGATTTGCCCGAAGATGAACGCTTTAGTACCGTGACGACGACGCTCCGTGCCTTTGATTATGGACAAACCGACAGCTTTGCATCGGTTTCACCCCGGTTTACCCGGGAAATATTTATTGCCGTTAACATTTTACCGTCCACGGTATTTCTTGCGTCCGATTTCCTCTTGCGCTTTTCCGCCTCCCGTTTCCGCCATACCCGGCCGGCCTTCTCCGTTCCGCGTATTCCGTTACCTGCGTTTTCTTCTCCTTTTTACACCGCCTTCTTCCCATCGCCGTTTTTTTCCGACCCCTTCTTTTCTTTCCAAAACCTGATTAAATTTCAGCTTGCCAACAAGCGGTAACTTCTTTAATATCAACCCTGCATCCGGGAGGCCGGGTGTGGTGTCTAACAAACATCTTCAATGTAAAAATCCTTCTTTCGGAAGGAGTGCTGGTAATATGCTGAATAACGGCGATTGCATACGTTGACAGTTTATTAGCTCCTTCCGCCTAAGGGTTTTCCCCGGGCGGTTTTGTTTTTTTTACCATAAACAAAATCAAGGGAGTTTCAAACTATGTTTAACGATAAAATCAAAAGAATAATCGGACAAGAACTGCACAAATACCGCTGGGACCGTTTTCTGCAATTAAAAACGGTGGCAACCAAGACCGGGATCCCCTGGTACGTGATCGACAACATGGAGATAGGCAGCGTGCGTAAATGGGAATACTATCGTCATCTGCTGGAGTTTTAAGGCCGGGACGTTAAAATTGAACTGGTCGGGAAAACCGAAAACGTCTGGAACGGCACCGCGAAAAACGGCGGCGGAAACAACCGGCGAGAAACAATGAAAACCGATGAACACAAACAAATAATGAGATAAACTTTCACTTGCCGGGCAGACGAACTTCATCTTTCAAACGAAACTTGTTCTGCCCGAAAACCGTACAAATCCGGTGACCGGAACAAAGCGCCGACATACGGACAAAGTTACGCCCAAAACATAAACTTTCGCCAGTTAATGCAAACACTATTAACTCATTCAAACGCCGAAAACCTTGCCCGTCCTTACGGCAGAACCTGCATATCCGCACCTGCCCGTTTACGCAGACATTCAAACCACAAAACAAAAAA
>OLWG01000499.1_pt1 | contig 14220 bp, 16 predicted proteins | sample 1673721 | NCBI WGS metagenome assembly OLWG01 (sample SAMEA103958125, study PRJEB25191) | human gut metagenome | reverse complement strand
CTTAATAAGAATTTATCACTGCCACTATCCCGTTAGCTTAACTTAATGACATTGGAGTGATCCTCCTCTATCTATTGATGATTACGAATATAATTCAAGGCACCACCATCCATCAATATATCCAAATCTTCTTTGGTCAATTGTGTTGTAGCCTTAAAAGATTTATTCTTTGTCAGATCTTTGACTTCAATGATTGGTTGTTCATACAAACCAGGCACATTGACAACTTCCAATTCATCCATTTCATCGATGGCATCATAATCGGCCTTATCCACAAATTCCAATGGCAAGATACCGAAGTTGATTAAATTGGCATGATGAATACGTGCAAAACTTTTTGCGAGAACAGCTTTGATTCCCAAATACATAGGTGCTAAAGCTGCATGTTCACGACTGGATCCTTGACCATAGTTTTCACCAGCCACGATGATACCGCCATTGTTTGCTTTACAAATTTGATCAAAATGTTCTTTGTTGTTCATAAAGACAAATGTCGATAATTTTTCAATATTGGAACGATATGGCAATACTTTCGCTCCTGCAGGGGCAATATGATCCGTTGTGATGTTATCTGGCAATTTGATCACAACTTTCTTATCAATATTTTCCGTCATCTTCGTATTTTGTGGTAACGGTTTGATATTTGGTCCACGAATAATTTCGACATCTTCTGGATGATCACTTGGCGGAAGAATCATGGAATCATCAATGAAGATTGGTTCGGCTGTAAAGGTATCTTCATAATCCAATTGGGTTGGATCACTGATATAACCTGTTAATGCAGAAACGGCTGCCGTTTCTGGGGAAACCAAATAAATACCAGCACTTAAAGTTCCAGAACGACCATAGAAATTACGATTGAATGTACGCAAAGAAATACCATCGCTCTTTGGTGATTGTCCCATACCGATACATGGCCCGCATGCACATTCAAGAATACGAGCACCTGCTTTAATAAATACACTTAATGCACCTGTTTCAATCAATTTTTCCAAGACTTGACGAGAGCCTGGGGAAATAACCAAAGAAACATTTGGATTGATTGTTTTTCCTTTTAAGACATTGGCAACTTTCATCATGTCTTCATAACCAGAATTGGTACAAGATCCAATCGCTACTTGATCCACTTTAATCTGGCTCAATGCTGAAATTGGTTTTACCGCATCTGGTGAATTTGGACAAGCAGCCAACGGTGATAATTGACTTAAATCAATTTCAACCAAGCCATCATAGCTAGCCCCTGGATCAGCAGCCAATGGTTGCCAATCTTTGACACGATTTTGACGGGTTAAGAATTCTTTGGTGATCTCATCACTTGGGAAGATGGAAGTGGTCGCACCTAATTCAGCTCCCATATTTGTGATGGTTGCTCGTTGATACACACTTAATGTCTTTACGCCTTCACCGGTATATTCAAAGACTTTGCCAACACCGCCTTTTACCGTTAATCGACGTAATAATTCCAAAATAATATCTTTGGCAGAAACACCATGTTGAAGTTGACCTGTCAAACGAACTTCAAGGACTTCTGGCATGGTCAATCGATAAGGGATACCAGCCATGGCTTTGGCAACATCCAAACCACCAGCACCAATCGCAATCATACCCATAGCGGATGAAGTTGGCGTGTGACTATCGGAACCAATCAATGTTTTTCCTGGTGTCGCAAATCGTTCCAAATGGACTTGGTGACAAATTCCGTTTCCTGGTTTAGAAAAGTAGATACCATGCTTAGCAGCAACAGATTGTAGATAGGCATGATCATCTGCATTCATAAAACCATTTTGTAAGGTATTGTGATCGACGTAACTAACGGACAGATCCGTTTTTACTTGATCCACACCCATGGCTTCCAGTTGCATATACGCCATGGTACCGGTCGCATCCTGTGTTAATGTTTGATCCATGCGAATCTCAATAGGAGATCCGGCTTTTAGCTCACCTTTGATCAAATGTTCTTTTAAAATCTTCTGTGTTAAATTTTCCATTTTTTCACATCCTTTTTAAAAGTGTATCATAATCTATATTATATGGTAAAATATTGATATGAAAAAAATTAATGAATTTTGCATCAAACTCCTACATTGGATTGAAGCAATCATGGCCATTATTTTGATTTTGGCGGTTGGCATCGAATGTTTTCATGTCATTGCGCAACTGCCATCTTTCTTTTCAAATGAAGTGCCACTGTCCGATGTATTATCCTATGTTTTTAACTTTATTATCGCTATCGAATTTGTCCGCATGTTGTTGATTCATTCGATGGAAAGTGTCACTGAGGTTTTGATTTTTGCGATTGCACGAAGCATCATTGTCGGCCATCCAGAAGCTATATCACTTCTTTTTGAAATTTTATGCATATTCTTATTATTGATGGCTAGAAAACATTTTCTACTACAAACAGATCTAGAAAAAGAAAACGAAGAAGATCAATAGTCTTCTTCGTTTTCTGTATCATCACTATCCAATAAGATTTCACGATTTTTTGATACTACAATATATGTACCATCTTTTGGATATTCTTCATCGGTTGCATCCGATAAAATTTCTAATTCACATGGATAGCCATTGGCTTCCAATTCTTGAATTAACCCGTCTTTTCCTAATTTTTTTGTTAAGTTGCGACCACATGCACAATTGCCATATTGATCCAAACACTGATAGACCCAGTCTGGAATCGTCTTTTTTGCCATGATGTATCCCCTCCTAGAATAATCTGTATTATACTCGAAAAGAAAATGGGAGGCAAGCCTCCCACATTTTTACTTTTCTAAGATTTCGATAATTTTTGGATAATAATCATATCGATCATCGACATATTGGAACGCACTATTCGCAATGGCTTTTGCTTTATCCAAATCAATATCTACATATACATTCGCAAAACGATAATAAATCATATCTTTGATTTGGTTTTCACGTAATACATAGTTATAATCGGCATCGCCTTGACCATAATCACCATGTTTGATATACAAATCGGCAATATCCATCAATGCACGATTGCCCCATTTTTGATGAAGATCATCCAATTGCGATAACACCGCAAAAATGAAATTCTCATAGTATTTCACATCATCATACTCAAATAATGGCAATACATGATAGGCAAGATCCATGAATGTTTCAATCATATCTGTTACATCGGCTTTGATTAAATCAACCAAGTCCGCACTTTGATGAATATCCTTACGTTGTGCAATCATCAACACTTTACGAACAATATCAAATTCTTTTTGATATTCTTCATTGTTGGCTGTGGCATCATCTTTAATTGTATAGGCAGCATGTGCTTTTACATCTTTACCAATTTGTTCAAAATCAGAAGCTTTGATATCGACTGTATCGGCCACACGTTCAAAGATGACATGGATCAAATCAGCATCATACCCATCTTTCTCAAAAGTGAATGCTTTTGTATCTACATGGAAATCATCCAATACTTTTTTCGTTAAAGCATCAATATCCGCATTGTCTAACAATAATGAAGCATAGTTATCATAATCCATGTTTACACCCATGGCACGAGCCATTTCAAAACATGTATCCATCGCAAAACTCTTATATTGCTCGATCTTTTCGGTATTGATTGCTGGTTTCTTTGCAGTTTTCTTCGTAGTTGCTTTTTTCGCAGCTACTTTCTTATTGGCAGCCTTTGCTGCTGTTGCTCTTTTTGCAGGTGACTTTTTAGCCGTTGTTGCCTTCTTCGCTACTGTTTTCTTTGTCGTTGCTTTTTTCGCAGTTGTCTTTGCTGCTGGTTTTGCTTCTACTTTAGCAGTTGTAGTTTTTGTTTCTGCCTTTGCCGTTGTTGTTACAGCAGGCTTTGCTTCTGCTTTCGCAGCTGTTGTCTTTGTTGCAGCTGGTTTTTCTACTTTTTTTGTTGCAGCTGGTTTCTTAGCTGTTGTCTTCTTTGCTGGAGTGACTTTTTTAGCGGTTGTTTTTTTCGCAGCCGTCTTTGTCGTAGTATCTTTCTGTGCCGGTTCTACTTTCTTAGCCGTTTTCGATACTTCCGTTGGCTTTGCGCTAGCGCTCACTGTTTTTTTCTGAGTAGCACTCTTCGTTGCAGTCGTTGCTTTTTTCGATCTTGTTTTTGCAGGCATGATACTTCCTCCTAGTTAATTCTTTCCTATTATATCACTTCTCAATTTCAATGCAATTCACTATCGATTTTGCTTGCCACATCTTTGGAAGCAATAATCGTAATATTATTGATCATGATCAAATCTTGAATCTTATTTTTCTTACAGAAGGATACGATCTTTTCTTTGGTGTAACGGAAATCCATAATATAGACTGTCTGATAATGATCTACGAGATAGGGTACGAAACAATTTCCATAGGATTCCTTAACCACCACACAACTCGATCCATCTTTGATTTTTGGATTTTCGATTTTGGTCAATGGCTTATCTCCGCCAATAAAACAATAGTATCCCGATCCTTCGTTCCACGAACTCACATCTTCGATTACGCGCCAATCATGAGCTTGCCCTGATTCATCCCAATATGTCAGATCATTGGTACCATTCGGTACATACGCCTTCACATAATCCGGATTCTTTTCCATCGCTGAATCTTTCAATTTATCATTGAATGTACCTAAGAAAGGACTGAATTTATAACTCTTCTTAAAATAAGACAATTTATGTGCCGTAATTCCTTTTTCCTTACAAAAATCTTTATATGCATAATAAGCTCCCAAACTTGTCCAATGATGATCCGTGCGGAAATATAAATACTGATCATTATGTTTTCTTAACGTTGGCAAAATATTAACCATATGCACATTTTTACTATATTGATCGGCATAATAATCAATTCCCTCTTGTTGGTCGGATCCACCTAAAGAATTCAATGTCTTATCATCTAACATCGCACCAGAATTGTTCGGTACCAATACGGAATATACACTCGTTGTACCTTTCAATTCCTTGGCTGCTCGATTCATGGCTTTGGTGTATGTGTTTGCTGCACTCTGATCAAAATAATACACACTATAAGCAGCTCCATCCTTCACATATAACCCTTCCATGATTTGATTTTGGACTTCTGCCTGCATATCCTTGGTCTTTGGTGCCTTAGCTGTTTTCGATGTGGAATTGGAAGTTGTTCCATTCGATGGAATTGTATCTTTTTGGGCATTACCACCTACCATACGTGTATTGGATTCGATACCATATGCCTTTTTTAAGTCCTGGCTCATCGCAATCCATCTATCCCTACCAGGAAACGTATCGGAATACCATTTTGATACATCCGAAAAGTAGGAGCCGTCTAAGAAGGTGGAAAGATGGAAGGCAGGAAAAGCTGTCAACTTCCGTTTTTCTACGATGGATTCAGTTGGTCGATTAAAAAACAAAGCACCCATGATCATGCCAATAACCAATAGAAAACTGGTGATCACTACGCTCCAATTACGAAACAAACGAATTTGTTTCCATTGCTTTTTCGTATATTTCATCCTCTGTCTCCTTCCTAAAACTGAAAATATAAGAAGGGATTATAGCTATTCCCTATCAATGCTAAAACCGATAAAATCAAAAGAACAGGTGGCAACAATAATTCTCCCCAAGTGTATAGACGATAAATGATTCCATTGGTCTTACCAATCATATACAAACCATTTCGAATGCCTTTTCCAATATAGGTACAAGCAATGATACAAAACAGTAAAAAGAAAATATTTTCTAAGAACAAAGTATGTACTTGCATACTGGTAAAAGCATGATTGCCAATTCCTATCATTCCAGCTAATACAGTTAACAGTTGAGAGCTATTCTCAAATCGGAAAATGATCCAACCTACATAGATTACAAGCAAGGTATAGATATGACTCCAAACTGGTTTCAATCGATTTCCATAAACAAATCGTTCCAGCAATAAAAAGAGCAAGTAATATAAGCCCCAAAAAATATAGTTCCAACTCGCACCATGCCACATACCTGTTAAAAACCATACGATAGCCATGTTACGAATATACTTACCTTTTGAACAACGACTTCCGCCCAAAGGAATATACACATAATCACGAAAAAAAGTACTCAGTGAAATATGCCACTTTCGCCAAAAGTCTTGTACCGAATGGGCCATATATGGATAGTTAAAATTTTCCAAATAATGGAATCCCACCATACGTCCCATACCAATGGCCATATCGGAATAGGCTGAAAAATCCAAATAGATTTGGAGCATATAAAAAAGCATGCCTAACCATAAACCTGTAATAGCTTGACTTTGCAGAGCCGATTGTTGAAATGGGAGCAAAGTATCCGCTACCGATGCACATCCATTCGCTAAAATAGCTTTTTTGGCTAAACCCACACAAAATCGTCGAATACCTTCATAGATATCTTTTTGCGAAATCGTACGATGATCAATTTCATTGGCAACCGTTTCATAACGTACAATAGGGCCCGCAATGCATTGATGAAACAAACTAGAATATAATAATAGCTTCCAGAATTTCGGTTGTGCCTTTACCTCTTTTCGATATACATCAATCACATAAGATAATAATTGAAATGTATAAAATGAAATACCAATCGGTAAAACGATTTGTGGTATTACTTTTGGAATACCTATTAGAGCTTGAAGATTTGAACAAAAAAAGACCGTATACTTGAAAATACCTAATAGACCTAATAAAACGATACATTCACCTATTAAATATTGTTTGGCATTTTTTCGATGTCGCGTAATCTGTAATGCAAACCACCAACTCGCAAAAGTATCTGCTAACAAGAGAATCAAATATTGAGGTCCGCCCCAAGAATAGAAAATCAAAGAAAAAATTAATAGAACTTTATTCTTTTTCGCATCATCCACCCATGTATAAATGATCATACATGGAACAAGAAACGCAAAAATAAAAAGTAAACTCGAAAAAACCATATTCCCTTTCCCTTCCCTTGTTTCATGATAGCAAACTTTTCATTTCCATTAAACTAATTTTAAGGAAATATTTGTAGTATACTAGTGCGTGTCAAGGAGGACAATACATGAATAAACAAGAACAACCACCAGAATTTAAAGCAAAACCAAAGTTACCGAAACAAATTATCATTCTGGTTTTGGTTTGTGCCATTCTTTCTGGTGTATTAGGATTTACCGGCGGTTATATTGCTTCCAACTTACATTCTTCCGGCAGTGTAACTGTAAATCAAGTCACAGGCAAAACATCCGGTTCATCCAAAGTCAATGATGTCAGTGACATTGCCAGCAAATGTGGTCCAAGTGTTGTGGAAATCACAACTGAATCCGTTTCCAATGGCAACAGTATTTATGGTCAATACATCTCCGAAGGAGCTGGTAGTGGAATCGTCTATAGTAAAGATGGTTACATTGTTACTAATAACCACGTCATAGAAGGTGCTTCAAGCATTACAGTCACGACAACCGATGGGAAAGAATATGCAGCTACGTTAGTTGGATCGGATTCAGACAGTGATCTAGCAGTATTAAAAATTGATGCCAGTAATTTAACACCTGTCACTTTGGGTGATTCCAGCAGCTTAGAAGTCGGTGATATTGCGATTGCGATTGGAAATCCGTTAGGTGAATTAGGTGGTACCGTAACGGAAGGTATTATTTCCGCTTTGGATCGTCAAGTAGAGATCGATAATACAACAATGACCTTGCTTCAAACCGATGCATCCATTTCACCAGGTAACTCTGGAGGTGGCTTGTTTGATGCGAATGGAAATTTGATTGGTATTGTCAATGCGAAATACTCATCGAGTTCTTCTTCCTCCAATGGTAGTGTCGAAGGTATTGGTTTTGCGATTCCAATCAATAGTGTTACCGATGTCATCAATGAATTGATTACGAATGGAAAAGTGACAAATCGTGCCGCATTAAATGTTTCTCTATATGATTATACGGAAGGTAGTTCCAATTATTATGTAGATGAAGGAGCACAAGCCGGTTGCTACATCGTCCAAGTCGTCAGTGGTGGTGCTGCGGATAAAGCAGGACTTCAAAAAGGTGATCGCATTGTATCAATCGATGGTACTTCCATTTCGAAATCCAGTGAAGCCAAAGCAGCCATCCAGAAGCATAGTCCAGGTGATAAAGTAAAGATCGTCGTTGAACGTGATGGTAAAAAAGTGACAAAGACTGTAACGCTTGGATCATCCAACTCTTAATGTAAGGGGTTTCGTTTTTGCGAAATCCCTTACTTTTTGTTTTGTATCAACACTAAATGGGGGGTATAATAAATTCAGAAATACTTACATTAGAGGAGGATTAGTATTCAATGGCTACAGAAAAAATTTCTAAAAGAAAAATCATGTTGATTGGTACCGGATTTGTCGGCATGAGTTTTGCCTATTCCCTATTATCGGAAAAAGGAATCGATGAATTGGTTTTGGTCGATGTTAACACGGACAAAGCCAAAGGTGAAGAAATGGATTTGAGTGATGGTTTAGTTTATGCTGAAACCAAAATGAAAATTCGTGCAGGTAGCTACGCTGATGCCAAAGATACAAATATCGTTGTATTAACGGCTGGTATTGCGCAAAAACCAGGTCAAACTCGTTTGGAATTGGTTAAAATCAATGCCAAGATCACAAAGGATTGTTGTGAAAACTTGAAAGCCAATGGATTCGATGGAATCTTGATTTGTGCTGGTAACCCTGTTGATATTATGACTTATGTTGCTTACAAGACTTCTGGTCTACAAAAGAATCACGTATTTGGTTCTGGTGACGTTTTGGATACTGCACGTTTGCGTTTCGCTATCAGTGAACGCTTGAATGTAGCACCAAGCAATATCCATGCTTATATCATGGGTGAACATGGTGATTCAAGTTTCGTATCTTGGGCAAACACATATGTTGGCTGCAAGAACTTATTGGAATACTTGGATGAAAAAGGTGATGTATCTTTAGCTGAACTACAAGAATTGTATATTGGTGTTCGTGACAAAGCCTATAAGATCATTGAATTAAAACGTGCAACCTATTATGGAATCGGTTTGGCTTTGAAACGTATCGTTACTTGTGTATTGAATAACGAACGTGCCATCTTACCAGTATCCAGTTATCAACAAGGAGAATATGGTCAAGAAGGTTACTACATTGGTACACCAAGTATTGTTGGATCTAATGGTGTAGAAGAAGTCATTAAATTGCCAATGACTGATCAAGACCAAGAATTATTTGATCGTTCATTCATTACGTTACGTCAAACAATCAAAGATGAATTATCCGATTTATTAGCTGAATACGAATAATAAACGAAAGGCTGTAGCTCGAATGGCTACAGCCCTATTTTTATATTTCAACTGTTATTTTTAATGATTTCTCATCTTCCGTTGTTGCCTCAATCTTTCCCTTATAAGAACGTACAATAGCCTGAGCAATGGACAAACCGATGCCATATCCACCCGTTTGCGAATTATGACTTTGATCCGTTCGATAAAAACGATCAAATAAATGAGACAAACTCTTTTTGGAAATATGATCTGTGGTATTGTAAACAACCAATTCTGTCTTTTTCTTTTGATGTAAAGCAATCCGAACGATTCCCTCTTCTGGAGAATATTTAAAGGCATTATCCATTAATATCGAAATCAACTGTTCCATTTCTTTTTGACTTCCCTTGATATAAATGTTGCTATCTACATCTTTTTCAAAGGTTTTATTTTCCATCTTTGCTCGTGCATCAAATGAATTCGCAACCGTCGATACGATTTTCGAAAGATCTAGATCCACTAAGATTTCTGGTTTGAGGGTTTCTTGCATTCGTGATAATACAATTAAATTATTTGTTAAATCGGCCAATCGTTTGGTTTGCACATGAATATCATCGGTCCATTCATTCGATATACCGTCCATCTCTAATACTGTCAAATCCGCATCGATCGTAGCCAATGGTGTTTTAATTTCATGACCTGCATCGGTAATAAATCGTTTTTGTTTTTCATAACTTTCCGCAACAGGCTTCATGATCCGTCCAGAAATAAACACGATCAATATAGAAGAAATGATTAAACCAACAATGGCCACAGAACAACTGGCTTCAAAGAATGTACACCAATTATCCAATGAACGAGTACAATCCAAAAAGATCAAAACCGTATTGCCATTTTCTTTATAACGAATATATCGATAATCATGATAAAAACCTCGCGTGTCATTCAAACTAGAAACCACTTTGACATATCTTCGAGCCTGCGTGATATCGATAGCTTGGACTTTGGCCATATCGATGGTTGTAATGGTATTGTCTTCACTGATTGTTGCAATAAAATAACGCGATTCAAACGGCGTTTCTTTCGACCAATGCCCATTCTTTTGATTTTCACCAAAAGCTGGAAAATATCCTTCATTTTCTTTCAATGTCGTTAATATCGCATCCGCATTCTCCATGATCTTATAATAATTGATCACATTGATAGCTAACATTAAAATGGTAAAGGTCACAAAAATAGATAAGATAGCAGCCATGGAAAATCGCTTACGCAGATTCTTGATCATTACTTTCTAACTCCAATGAATAACCGACATTACGATGTGCTTGAATCTTCACATTCGCACCAATCTTTTTCAACTTCTTCCGCAAATAGGCGATATAAACCCATACAATATTCAACTCCGTATCACTGTCATATCCCCAGATTTTTTCAAACATTCGCTCCGTAGAAATGACTTGTTTTGGATTCGATAATAATAATTCCAACATTTGAAATTCCTTATTTGGTAATTTCATCGTCGTATTGGGTCCTGCTAATTCAAAAGTTGTACGATCCAATGTGATATTACCAAACGATAAGGAAGAGTCTGGTGATTGGGTATGCATCCGGGTCATAGCGCGAATTCGTGCCAACAACTCTTTCGCATCAAATGGTTTGGTCAAATAATCATTGGCACCCAAGTCCAAACCTTTTACTTTATCATCCACTTCACTTTTTGCCGTCAATAATAAAACCGGCACATCATTACCAGCTTTACGAATCGTGGACAAAACCGTTAAACCATCGACCTTTGGCATCATGATATCTAAGATTACACCATCATAGACTTCATCTTCTAAATAATCCAGGACTTGTTGTCCATCATAAACAGCATCCACCGCATAATTGGATTTTTGCAAGATTACAACCAAAGCCTTAGATAATGATCGTTCATCTTCAGCTAATAATAATCGCATGCGTGACCTCCTTATTGAAAAAGGGCAATCTGTTTATTCACAAATTTCCCTATACAATTCCTCTATCTCTGGTATTGTTATAACACGATTGTACAACGTGATGCAAGGCTTATTCGATGGACTTCTCTCAATTTGATCCAGATGATAATGGCCATGCAACCAAACTCGATAATCCAATCGTTCTTCAATTTCTTGTAAAAATGGTTTTAGATCATAACGTTCCGGATCATAGAAATTCATATCCGTTTTATACTTGTTTCCCAACGAATGATTTTCATAGACTTCATGACTGAGGACATAATCAACCTGCCATTGATGAGCATCTAACACTTGACGAGCATGTTTCATTTCATCTAAAGTTGGCAATTCTTGCTGCCACCAACTTACATTGGGAACTCGATACTTGGCATCATGACTGGGTGCTCCACCAAAACAGAAGAAAGAGTGATCCTCTATTTCAAAAACTTCACCACGCATCAAATGAACAATGTTAGGACGAATCCGATGGACTTGTCCACCATGCCACGTCTCAACTGGAAATTCTTCTAATAAATTAAAGTTTTCATGATTTCCATCGATAAAACAAATTTGCCAAGACAACGACTCTAGCCAATCCAACCAAAATTTATCACCTTTATCACCATCTAATATAAAACCGAAATCACCCGCAATGATCACATAATCATTTGGTGTTAATGTTTTTCCAAGTGGAAAACCATCATCGGGATTAATCTTAAATACATCTTGTTCACGATGCGTATCACCTGTTATATAAATCATAGCAACCTCATGGTAACATAGCCAAATGTATTACGCAAATGATAACGTTTACATAGAAATATTTATTAAAAGATATTAAACGATACCAAGAATCATACTAGAATCTATAGAGAGAAAGAATTTAAATGAAGTTTAATAAGAAAATACGGCATCGATTGATCCTAATTATTGGATTGATTCTAGCGATTGTTATTATTGGTATGCTGGTCAAAGGTATATCGCATACTTTCTTTTCGAATCAAGTTACTGTTAAGGGAGCCAAAACCCTGCGTAAAGCAGGTATGTCCGAAGCTGATATCAAAGAGATGACTTCTCTGCCTAATTATCATAGTAGTCGAGCCAAACGGTATGCGAAATAGAAAGCCGATTCCATCAAAGATGTAGTCATGGAAGTCAATTGTGATATGGATCTAAAACCGTATTCAAAAACAACCATTGTGAATGATGATAGTGATATGACTTTACTTATCAATAAGTTTTATGCCTTGCCCCAAGGCTATGAACCCGATGATCTTGTTACGATCAAAGACTATGCTTGTGTACAAGGTGAAGATTATTCTTGTCAAGATGTCTCCGAATTAACCCTTCGCAAATAAGCATATCATGGTTTTAAATCCTTTTGTCAAGAAGCCAAAAAACATGACATTAATATTCGTGCCATTGCTGGGTATAGAACCTATGCCTACCAAAAAGGATTATGGGATTATTATGCATCCACGCAAGGTAAAGACTATGCGGATACATATTATGCTCGACCAGGATAAAGTGAACACAATTCCGGCTTAGCTCTGGATATCACATTCAATGGTCATAACTTTAATGAAATTCAAAAGTATGATGGCTACAAATGGATCTTAAAAAATATGCACAACTATGGTTTTATCTTACGTTATCCCAAAGATAAAACGAAAGTAACTCGTTATGGGTATGAATCGTGGCATATTCGTTATGTAGGTAAAAAAGCAGCCACACAAATATATAAAAACAATTGGACATTAGAGTAATATCATGGCTCGAAATAAAAAAAGAATTTCAAAAAGAACGAGAAACCGATTAATTTTTGCGGGTGGTGTTATTGTTGTATTGCTCCTTTTGTTTCTTTTGATACGTGCCCTATTTGGATTATTCTTTTCATCGAATGATACATCATCTACAAATACGGATAGTAATAAAACCGTTGTTTCATTTATGGGTGTAGGTGATAATTTGATTCATGAGACTGTATACAATGATGCGAAACAAAACGATGGTACCTACAATTTTAAAAAAATGTATACCAATTTTAAGAAAGATGCTACAAATTCGGATATCTCCTTCATTAATCAAAAAACTGTATTAGGTGGTGAAAAGCTTGGTTTATCCGGTTATCCAACGTTTAACTCTCCCACTGAAATTGCACAAAATCTAGAAGATACTGGCTTTAATTTAGTCAACCTTGCCACCAATCATTCTCTAGATAAAGGCGAAGAAGGCATCGCTAATGAACTAAAAGCATTCAAAAAAACAAATATTGTTACGGATGGTGTCTATACTTCCCAAAAAGAGTTTGATACCATTCCTACTTTTAAGAAAAAAGGCATTACCTTTAATTTCTTAGCTTATACTTTTGGCACCAATGGCATTACGGCTGATCATGATTATGATGTTTCCTATTTAGATGATGATCAAATCAAAACCGAAGTCAAGAAAGTCAAAAAGATCAGCGATGTCGTCATTGTATCCGCCCATTGGAGTGATGAAAATACCTTCAAACCAAACAGTCTGCAAAAACACTATGCAAAATTATTTACGGATTGTGGTGTTGATGTGGTCATAGGAACCCATCCCCACACCATTCAACCGGTCAAATGGATCAAAGGTAGTTCGGGCAATAAAATGCTTTGTGTCTATTCTTTAGGTAATTTTCTAGGTGGTATGCTTTCAACCGATAATGTGATTGGTGGTGAAATCAAGTTTGATTTTGTGAAAGAAAAAAAGAAGATATCCATTAAAAATGTAAAATGGAGCCCGATTGTCATTCATTAAGAAGGTAAGAAAAATAATATCATAGAAGACCGCCATAACTATAAAGTCTATAAATTATCGCAATATAGTAATAAGTTAGCGAAAAAACATGCATTCAATGGCTATGATGGAAATGTCATCAGTATCAAAGAAATCATAAAGCGTACAGAAAAAGTCATTGATAAAAAATATCTGAAATAAGAAAATACCCGTTATGATATCATAACGGGCAATGGTGTCAACCTAAGAATGATTAGGTTGGCATCTTTTTCTGTGACTGACTTA
>OLWG01000485.1_pt1 | contig 14753 bp, 15 predicted proteins | sample 1673721 | NCBI WGS metagenome assembly OLWG01 (sample SAMEA103958125, study PRJEB25191) | human gut metagenome | reverse complement strand
CAAATGAAGTTATGAACGAAACAGACTCACATACATCGTGTTGCACTTAATTTGAGAATTCATCGGTGTAAAAAATATTATAAAATCTGATGCAGATGATATAAATCTGAACAGAATAAAAAGCATATACAATAGTTGGCCTAGAATACTGAATGACGGTTATTTTCAAAATATGAAAATTCGTTTTTTCTCAGATAACCTTGTGATAGCATTACAAACAAATAAAGAAGGGGCTGCTGATAAAATACTTGAAACGATAGCCTGGTTGTGTAGTCATTTTTTGAGATGTGGATATAAGCCAAGAGGTGGCGTAACAAAAGGACAGTTTTTCGTTGATGATACATTTGTTTGGGGGCCGGCTCTTGTGGATGCATATTTGCTCGAAAGTAAAGATGCAATATATCCGAGGATTATAATTGATGAAAGTGTAATTTCTGATACAGGTAAGCATTTAGCTGATTGGATGATTTGTGAAGACGAAGATGGAAAATTATGTTTAAATTATCTCAAAGCATTTGGTGGAAGCAAAGAAGGCTGGATCAAAGATATTGAGAGTATGCTCCAGATGGTAGAGAATGAAATAGCTGATTTAAGTAGACAATCCGACTCGGAAGAAAAAGAAAAAATAATGTGTAAGCTAATTTGGTTGAAAACATTTGAAGAAACGAACAAGAAGTTTTGGGAGGAATTCAAAAAGGAACAGAAACATTAGGCTGGATATGGCCATAATCTCTGAAGCAAAGCTGAAGAGCGCACTTATATACTTTATACAAAGTATGTGCGTCCTCCGGAGGCAACCTCTCTGAAAGCTATTTCAGAATCGGTTTTGCGGATTAGAAATCCGGTGAAAGGACACCCTTCCGGCCGAGGCCTATCCTACAATAATGGAGGTGACATTACGGAAGATAATAAAGAACTATCTATGTCAGATGCGTATGTTAGGTTGATGAAAGACATTCAACCAACATTGGATGTAATAAGACAATCATACAGCGGAATGCTGGCAGTGGCGGAAACACTATCTGGGATTCGCGAAGCAATGCGACCTGTGATGGAAACAATTTATGCTACGGAAGAAACCAGAAGAATCATTTCTCAGGCAGTGAATTCATATGCTGAAAGTATTAGGCCTGTGCTTCGTAGCAGCGCGATTGCTTATCAAAATATGAGTATGATTTCAAAAGCAATATCGAGTAGTATTCCGAAATATGATTTCTCTGGAATCATTAAAGTATCGGAAGTTCTTTCTGGCATTAACTTCAACAAATTGTCTTTAGCAGCTCAATCGGTTTTAGAAGAAAATGATTGGTCTGATGATGAAGATGCTATTGAGAGATTTGCTGAAAAAGTTTGTGAGGCCTATGTTGCAGATACTGAAGAGGAGCAACATGTAATTGAAGAGATTAAAACAGTTACCACGACCCAGCCAAAAGAACTTACAACTGAAGAAAAAGCTTTGCGGCAGAGTTATATTCAGACGGTATTAAATGTTCTGAGCATTTTGATTGCGATATATTTCGGGATTGCATCGATGAATAATAAAATCGAAATTCCAGAAACAACAATCAATAATGTTCAGTATGTGAATAACTATTATATTGAGAATGGCTATGACAAAGATTTTTTGAATGACTGTGGATTGAGAATTGTTAATCAAGAGATTAAACCAAGAATCAAACCAGACTGCTCTTCAAGGGTAACAGGAACATTGGAACCAGGGGCTGTTGTATCAGTCACCGACAAATACAAAAAATGGATCTGGATTACTTGGACAAATGAAGATGGAGATTATGTTTCTGGTTGGATTCAGAATTACAAAGTGTCCGAGTTTACAAAATAGAATATTGAAAACACAGAGACCGTTAGCATATCGCTGGCGGTCTTTTCACATATACACGTACAGGCATGATTTCCATAGCCTGTATTTTTTATGCCTATTTTGGTGATCACTGTCCGGGATCTGATCACTCCTAGAGACAGTTCACATATAGATGCCTCTGCTAGCGAGGCGGTTGTCACAGTAAATAAGTTTTGCAATGAAAGGAAATTTTAAATATGGCAAAGAAGAAATCATTTGAAGAATTCAGGGAAGAGAACCTGAAGGAGCAGGAAGCTATTAAGAAACAGATTGACCAGGAACGCATGAAGCAGACGCAGGCCCAGCATCGTATCAATCGTGCTGAGAATCAGATTACGTATCAGCGTAAGAAAAGAGAAAAGGCCAGAGTGCATCGCTTGATCACAAAGGGCGCAGCAATCGAAGCAATCTGCAAGGATACCCAGTATCTTACCGAGTCAGAATTTTATGAACTGATGGATGACATCCTGAACATTCCGCAGATTCATTTCCATGCACGTGTAGGTGGGATGGTCTTAGGCAGAGCGGAACTGGAAGAGGCTAAGGAACGTGGGCTTCGTGAAGCAGAAGAATTTCTGTTATCGAAGGCTGGCGAGATAAGTGATGATGGCGTTCTGATTCCTGATCTGCCGGATGAGGAGGAATAAGGTTGGGATGTTATCATTTTCATTTGAATCAGCTGTCCAGGGGACATGGACAGTCTGCGGTGGCTAGTGCAGCTTATCGTGCCGGAGAAAAATTATACAGCACCTATTATGGTGAGACCAATGATTACACCAGGAAAGGCGGTGTGGTCTTATCGGAGATTTGTCTTCCGGAGTATGCACCGAAAAGATTCCGGGACAGGGAAACTCTCTGGAATGAGCTTGAGTGGAAGGAGTCCAATAAGAAAGCACAGCTGGCTCACAGTTTTGATATCACCTTCATGAATGAATTTTCCATGGAAGAAAATATCGAGCTGGCTCGAAGGTTTGTGCAGGAACAGCTTGTGGCCAGAGGCATGATCGTGGATCTTGCAGTTCATAATCCGAACCGCCCGGGCGACAAAGAACCGAATCCACACATGCACATCATGGTTCCCATCCGTCCATTGAAAGCCGATGGCACTTGGGATATCAAGCAGAAAAAGATTCCTATCCTGGATGAGGATGGTAATTCGGTTCTCAATAAAGATGGAAAACCGAAAATGAAAGCGGTGCCGGTTACGGACTGGAGTACGAAGGAAACTCTGATCGAGCTCCGTAAGGTTTGGGCTGAAATGTGTAATGAGCTTTATGCACAGAAGGGTCTTGTGGAGCGAGTGGACTGGCGCTCTTATGAAGAACAGGGACTGGATATCATCCCAACCATTCATGAAGGCCCGGCAGTCAGGGCCATGGAGGCCAAAGGGATTAAAACTGCACTTGGCAGCATGAACAGGATGATCCGGAAATTCAATCAGATGCTCCGTGAGGCCAAGGAGCTTTTAGCAAGAGCATGGTTCTGCGAAAGTCAGCTGTGGGAGAAAATGGCAGCAACACGCAAGCCGACTTTAGCGGAGTATCTCATGCAGTATTATGATCAGCGAAATGCAGTTGCGGACACATTTGCTTATGGAAGTCAGAAAGCAAAGCTGACCAACTTCAAAGAACTGACATCGACCATTGCATTTTTGCGTGGTGAGCATATCGATACTCCGGATGAGCTGACAGCTAGAATTGAAGATCTGAAGGAACGCATCCAGGCGAAAAAGGACGCGATTGCTGAAAAGTCCGCAGCTCTCAGACTGGCCAAGGAAGGTATCCGCGCCTGGGACGAATATGAGAAATACAAGCCGTTCTATGATGAGCTGACTCATAAGCGCTTTCGCAAAGACAAATTTAAGGAAGATCATAAGAAGGAACTGAATAAGTTTTATATGGCGAGACGAGTACTCCAGGAAAATCATACGGAGGCAGGAAAGGTTCCACTTAATGCTTGGAAAAGTGACAGGGATTCATTACCGAATGAAATCGAGACATTGAAAGCTGAGAAGGAAGCTCTCTTCGAAGAACTGAAATCTTTCCAGAAGGTACAGCGTAGTATCGATGCTGTTCTTTCTGCTGAGGACCATGATGGAACCGAGATTGCAGATGATAGCAAGCGTTATGCTGATCCAGTCCAAAGCAGGCCTTCAGAAAAGAAAAATCAGGAGCAGGGTATCCATTCAGCACTGGAGGAGAAGAAACAGGAAGTAAGACAGAATGAAGCTGCGAAACCGAAGAAGAAAAGAAATCGTGGCATGGAATTATAGGAGGCAGAGCATGAGAAAATATACAGACAATCAGGTGGCCAGAGCCAATAGCGTAGATCTGGCAGCATTTTTATCCGCAAAGGGTGAGAGGTTTATTAAGGCGGGAAAAGAATACCGCTGGACCAAGCATGACAGCGTGACCATTCATAGAAACGAATGGTACCGTCACAGCCAGGGAAAGGGCGGAGGCCCTGTGGACTTTATGATGGAATTTTACGGAATGGAATTTCCGGATGCAGTGAAAGAACTGCTAGGTGGCGAGGAGCCTGGCGACGATAAAACAGTCTCTCAGAATGGAGACACAGTGTTTAACGAAGGAGCTTATTCACAGAATTGTTATGAAGCTGAAAGCGTTAAGGTGGAAAAAGATGATGATGTGGTGGATGGTGGTCCTGCAGTAGCTGACCCCATCCCCACAAGGGAGGTGGAGCTGCCAGAGAAGGACGTGAATCCTTCTCATGTCATTGAATATCTGACTAAAGCTCGAAAATTAGATCCGGATATTGTGAAGGAATTTATGGATAGAGGCGACATTTTTCAGGAGAAGGAACATCAGAGAGTTGTATTTGTGGGAAGGGATTCTGATCAGACTATCTGCTTCGGCAGTTGGAGACATGCAGGTACTGAGCAGATCCGCGGTGATGTTACCGGCTCCATGAAAGAATATGGGTTTAAGAGCCTGGCTTCCTGGACGGAACGCAAAGAGAAAGAACGCTCAGCAAGAAATTTGTATGTGTTCGAATCGCCAATCGATCTGATTTCTTTCATGACACTTTATCCGAAGTACTGGCATGAGAGTCATTACCTTTCGCTGGGTGGAGTCAGTGCGAAAGCACTTCAGACTTTTCTTTCTGACCGCCCAGATGTGGAACATATCTATCTCTGCCTGGATAATGACAAGGCCGGACACGAGGCCTGCGCCAAAATCTTTGATCAGATTCCAGAACGATATGCTGTTACACAGATTGTCCCAATCAAGAAAGACTGGAATGAGGTGCTGGTACAGCGAACCGGTGAACCAGAGGAGAAATATTATAGCTCCAGAGTAGAGCTTCGTGCATCAGGAGAGAAGCTTGTACCAATGATCAGGATGAGTGATGTCAAGCCGACAACTATAGACTGGTTATGGTATCCATTTATTCCTTTTGGGAAAGTCACATTGATCCAGGGAGATCCCGGACAGGGCAAAACCTGGTTGGCCATGCATTTGGCTGCGGCCTGTACAAATAAGAAGGAACTCCCCAACGAACTTCCAATGGATTCCTTCAATGTTATTTATCAGACAGCTGAGGATGGAGTTGCTGATACGATCAAGCCAAGGCTGGTTCAGTGTGGAGCCGATATGGAAAGAGTCAGAATCATTGATGAAGAAGATGAAATGCTCTCTCTCACTGATCCACGTCTGGAACTGGCCATTAAGCAGAACAATGTGAAATTGATCATTATGGATCCGATTCAGGCATATCTTGGTCCGAATGTGGATATGAACAGAGCCAATGAGATCAGGCCATTGTTCAGATATCTTGGGGGTGTTGCGGAAAGAACCGGAGCTGCTATTGTGCTCATCGGTCATCTTAATAAGAACTCCGGCACTCAGGCCAATTACAGAGGACTCGGATCTGTGGATATTTCTGCAGCTGTAAGAAGCATCCTTCTTGTCGGTAAGGTTGAGAAGGAACAGGACAAGGATATCCGTGTTGTGATCCAGACCAAAAGCTCCCTGGCTCCGAAGCCAACACCGGTAGCATTTACCTTGGAAAACAGCAAGGTGGAATGGATTGGTGAATATGAAATCACAGAGCAGGAACTGATGTCAGGAAAATCTGGCAAGCAGACAGAGACCAAGCTGGACAAAGGTATCAACTTGATCAGACGATTACTTACAGAACGCAAGGTTATGTATGTCACAGATCTGGATGCCGAAGGTAAGAAGCTGAAGATCTCCGACAGGACCATGCGTGATGCCAGGAGAAAGATTGAAAGCGAACTGGAATACGGATATGAAGATTCCAAGAAGACCGTCCATCTGAAGAAATAATACGTTTGGCAAAATAAACTGGTCAGGTTGGCAAGAATCTATAGATTCTTTGCTTGCCGCCAGTTGCCAAAAGACGGCCAAAGGGGCGCAAAAGAGAATTGCCTTTTGATCAATTAAATGCTGAAATATACCATGAACTTGCGATGTTTGACCAAAAGATAGCGAGATAATGTTGACAAAGTGAATAAACAAAAATAGTATATAAGATATAGGAAATTTAACAAATTCATATGGAGAGAATTAGCAGGAGGATTTCTTTTGAAAATCAGTTACAAAAAATTATGGATACTTCTCATAGAAAAGAATATTTCAACTGTACAATTCCGTAAGGAATTGAATATTGCGTCAGGAACAATGACAAAACTTAGAAAGAATGAAGAAGTAGCGCTCTCTGTTTTGTTGAGAATCTGCGAATATTTAAATTGTAATATTGGAGATATTTGCGATGCTGTTTTAGATAATAATGAAAAGGTATAGGCACTATGAGTATTAATTTAGGATATGGAGAAGGCATTATTCTTACTACAGAAGATGCGTATTGGACTTCAAGAAATAATGTTGGTCTAGATGAATTGGTGTTGACCAATAAAAGGGTGTATTGTTCGTATAAAAGAAGTAATGGTTTATTCAAAAAACCTACCGTTGAAGAATATGAATTTTATCTTGGAGATATAATAATTACAAATGGGCGTGCGTTCGTTCAACAGACCCGTTATGAGGGCGTGCAATGCCTTCAGATTCAATTCGCTCAGGGTAGTGAATTCTTTACGTTTGGCAGTGCTCCTAGAAGAGTTATACCTCAATGGGTTACAGCTATTAATAATGTATTGGGTACTGCATCTATAGCAGATGCGGAAAAGTCGGGTAGAAAACAGTCATTATTTGGGGGTGCGTTCTCTGGAATTGCAGACACTTTTATGAATGCTATTGATTCGGCTACTACAACAAATACTAGTAGGCCGAGCACTTTGAGAGATAAAGCAAACATGGCTAATAACCGAATGGATTATGACGCACAGCCGGTAAGAAGGGTTGAGCCTGTGACTAGTAATACGCAATCAGTAAGTGCAGGTAGAGGAAGTAAGTTTTGCACTAATTGCGGCGCTCCGATAAGTGATGGGGCGAAGTTTTGCTCGGCATGTGGAACGCCGGTAGGTGTAGTTAATAATAGTCCTATAGAAGTAACACTATCAAATCCTAATACTGGCAAAGCTTCTGCAACTCATGTGGAAATTACAAGAGAAACTTACACAGAGCGTCATCACGAATATGTTGGAAAGGTTTATAAATGTCCTAACTGTGGAAATACAGTTAATATTTCGGATGCAATATGTGAAGCATGTGGTTTTCATTTGTCCGGAAAGATTGCAATTCACTCTGCAAGAGATTTTCAGGAACAATTGATGAGGGTGGAGACGAAGCGTCAGAATGTAAAACATGGTTTTTGGGATCAGCGAGAAGTACTTGATGCGACAGACAAAGAAATTATTAGTCTCATAAAAACTTATCCAATTCCAAACTCAATTGAGGATATTATAGAATTTTTCCATCTTGCAGTTGCTAATATCGATGTTAATAAATCCAAGAAATCTGTCTTCAACACGGATGGTTGGGACGGTGGTGATAGAGAACGAGCAATTAGTAATGCATGGGTTGGAAAGTTACAGTCCATTTATGCAAAAGCGGAATTGTATTTCCCTAACGAGCCGGAATTTGCAAAGGTAAAAGAGGTATACGATTCGTTAATGGTACAGTTAAAGATTAAATAATACAAGGAGAGCTAGACATGTCTATATTTAAAAAACCAAAAGCTGGTGGATTTATGGATGAAATAAGATGTGATGAACCATCATACCTTATTTGGAAGTGGCATCCAAACGGATCTCAGCTTGGAAATAATAATAGAGAAAATGCAATCAGATGGGGATCTTCGTTGCGAGTAAAAGACGGAGAAGTTGCCGTATTTGTTTATAAACAGAAAGACGGAACTATGCAGGACTATATCGAGGGTCCATATGATCAGATTATTAAAACAGACAATTTCCCGGTCTTAGCTAGCATATTAGGTCTCGCATACGATGGAGGTACTCCATTCCAAGCAGAAGTATACTTTATTAACCTTGCAAAAATAATTCAAGTAAAATTTGGAGTTCCTTTTTTTGATGTATATGATCCAAGATTCATGGATTTTGGTGTACCAGTAGCTGTTAGAGGCACAATTAGTTTTAACATTAGTGATTACAGAGAGTTCATTAAGCTGCATCGACTTAATTCTTTCAACCTGGAGGATTTTCAAAAACAGATTCGAGATGCGGTAATCCGTTATGTAAAAGATGTAGTTACAAATGCACCATCAACCAATAATATTCCAGTAGTACAGCTTGAGACAAAGACATCTCAGATTAATGACGCTATTGAGTATGATGTTGCACTTCGGATGAGAGAGCATTTTGGAGTTGAAATAAAAGGCGTTGATATTAGTGCCATTGAAATTGATAAAGCGAGTGAAGGATATCAACAGTTAATGTCGGTAACAAAAGATGTCACATCGGCTCGTATACATGCGGAGACAACAGATTATGTTGAAAGACTTCGCATTCAACGTGAAGAAGGTCAATATGCAATGCATAAACAGACACAATCAGCAAATATGGGAGCATTTACTGTTGAGAAACAGGCTGAAGTCGGAATTGCAGGTGCGGAAGCACTTGGACATATGGGAAATTCTGGTGCTGGAAGTGTTAATTTGGGTGATGGATCCACTGGATTCAATCCAGCTGCAATGATGGCTGGTATGGCTTTAGGTGGAGCTGTCGGACAGAATATTGCAAGTACGATGAACGGTATGATGTCTGGTATGGGAAATGCCCAGCAGCCTATGACTCCGCCACCATTGCCTACAGTAAAATATCATATTGCTGTTAATGGACAAGCAACAGGGCCATATGATTTATCAGCACTCCCTCAGTTGATTAGTTCTGGAGTCTTAACAAAAGATACACTAGTTTGGAAAGCTGGTATGGAGAATTGGGACAAGGCAGAAAATCAGCCGGAAATCAATGCTCTTTTTGCGAGCAGTATACCACCAGTTCCGCCGATTCCACCGGTATAAAGCGGAAAGCAGGTGAAGCATCTACGATGGTCAACTATCATATGCTGGCTACAGAATTTAGAAGTTTAATAGAACAGGCAAGGGATAAACGAAGTTTTCCGGGACGAGATAGAATGTCTGGTTTCCCAAGAGGTTGCTGTGATGATGCAACAGATTTGTTTGCTCACTATTTGTGGAAAACGTATGAAATACAATCAGTAAGAGTGGATGGATCTTATTATGATGATAATCCTGAAAACAATATCTGGCACACATGGTTAGAAGTAGAAGGGGTTATCATTGACTTGACTGCGGATCAGTTTCCAGAATATAAGAACATTTACATAGGAAAGCAGGATAAATTTCATGCGATGTTTGAAGTTGAACGTCAAGAATATATAGGATATATGAGTCTTGGTGATGGATGCTGGGATCGAATGAACATGTGCTACGAAGCAATTATGAGAAATTCTGCTATTACATAGAACATAAAACTTAATAAAACCCTTACAGAGCGTTTAGAACGATTACACAACTCTAAGCGCTCTTTTTTTGTCCGGATTTCCGGACCCGTGTGTGTTGCGAGAGGGTTAAGGCCACGCACGATAAATACAAGGAAAGGAAATACATGCCTATTGAGAAGAAGAAAAACAAACTGACAGTAAAAACATTTTTTGATGGTGACCAGGATGCAACAGAGATTTTTGTTTCTCTGATAGCGGACAGGGTCGCTGCGGAGAAAACAAACAAAGAGATTGATTATCACGAAAACGTGATATATAATAAAGGCGAGGAAACTCGTGCTCATGCAGTGCTTTCGTCTGGAGATAAGGAGGCACATCATGAGTAGAAAACCAAGAAGAACATTATCAAAGAACTTGGATAGCAGTTACTACCGTGCTGCTATCTACTGTAGATTATCCAAGGAGGATGAGTTATCAGGCGAAAGTGCCAGTGTAGAAAATCAGAAGGGAATGCTTACTGATTATTGTCAGTCCAATGGTTGGGAAGTCATTGCAACATTTGCAGATGATGGATATACCGGACTGAATCAGGATCGTCCAGGTTTCCAGAAATTATTGAAGGCCTGTGATGAGGGTCTTGTAAATATGGTTGTAGTCAAGGACTTAAGCCGTCTGGGACGAAATCATGTTGAGACCAGCCGATTGGTTGAAGAATATTTCCCAAGAAAAGGTATCCGCTTCGTTGCTATGAATGATAGTGTGGATACTCTTTATGGGGAAAATGAGATTACTCCATTCAAGAATATCCTGAATGAAATGTACAGCCGAGATATTTCCAAGAAGGTTCATTCTACTTACAAACACAAAGCAAAGCAGGGGAAATTCACCGGTTGCCTTGCTCCAATTGGTTATATGAAGGATCCAGATGATAAGAACCATCTTATTATTGATCCAGATACAGCGCCTATCGTAAAGATGATTTTTGAGTATGCAGCCAATGGAAGAGGCCCACAGTATATCCGAACTCAGTTGGAAAAGCAGAAAATTCCAAATCCTACCTGGTGGAACAGGCAGAAAGGTCTTAGAGACACATTTACCAAATGGGAATTGAAGGATCCGGAGAATGGCAGATTCATGTGGGATTGTGGAGTTATCCAGGACATTCTGAAAAATCCGGTCTATATTGGAGTGATTGCTTCTCAGAAATTTGATTACAAATTCAAATTGGGAGTGGTTGCAGCCAAACCGGAGGATGAATGGATCTGGGTGGAGGATATGCATGAACCGATTATCAGTCGAGAGATGTATGATTTGGTTCAGTATAAGGTGAAATCCAGAAAGCGAACCATCGAAGGTAATCCAAGTTTATTTCAAGGACTGATTAAATGTGCGGAGTGTGGAGCCTCACTTACTATGAGAATGACATCTCATGTGAAGAACCCACAGCCGATATACTGCTGTTATACCTACAACAAGTTTGGATCCAAGCATTGCAGTCAGCACCGTATCGATGAAGCGGAGCTAAACGAGATCGTTATCTCAGAAATCCGCTCGCTTGCCAAATTAGCTTTAGAGGATGAAGACTTGGTCATTGAGAGATTGACCAATGCCTGCGAAGCTGACAAGGAAGAAGAAATCGAGGAACTTACAAAACAGATTGCCAAGGATGAGGAACGTTTGGCTGCACTGGATAAAATTGTAATGAAGCTGTATGAGGATATGATATCGGAGCGCATCAATTCTGCGAATTTCGATATTATGATGAACAAGACTCAGCGTGAGCAGGAAGAACTGAAGCTTCGTATCAAGGAAGCAAAGCATGTGCTCGGAGAAGCACCGGATGAGGTCTACGACAAGAAGGCCTGGCTTATCTAATCCGCTCTTATGCAGATATCACAGAGTTGGACAGAGACATGCTGAACCGCTTGATTAAAGTGATTTATGTTCATGAAGAAGTGGACCCGAACATCACAAGATCCCGCGAAAGAGACAGAACGGTAGAGATTCATTTCAACTTAAGACCAGTATCGAAGGTCAACAAAGAACTCCCTAAGGTTTATACTTGGGGGAGGAATGCAGAGGCCCAAAAGGCAGAATCAACAAAAATTTCTTAAAATCTCATATCGAATGCCCTATTTCAGGGCGAAATTCACAGTACAACAAATATTCCCACAACTACTGGGGAATCATACAGCTCATGGCAGGTGGCGGTGTAGCTCTTATCGGAACTACCCTTGTACCTCTTCTTTCCGGTCTTTTCGGTTAATTTGCAGCATCCCCAGGACGGGAGAAACGAAGACTTGAAGAGCCGGTCCTGCGGCTCTTTGGAAAGGAGGTAGTCCTTGGAAAGCTTACTGGAACAATTGACCGAATATCTGAAGGGTATTCTGGTATCCGGAATCATGGATAATCTGACAAGTACCTTCAATAACCTGAACAGCAAGCTGGGTGAGGTTACAAGCAATCTGGCACAGAGCCCAGCAGATTTTCAGCCCAGCGTATTCAATTTGATCAAAACCTTATCAGAGAATGTGATCATGCCAATTGCAGGAATCATTCTGACATTTATCGCTTGTTATGAGCTGATCTAGCTGGTCATTGCTCACAATAATCTGGCCAACTTCGAGACCTGGATTTTTTTCAAGTGGGTGTTCAAGACTTTCGTAGCAGTAGAACTGATCACGCATACTTTTGATATTACGATGGCAATCTTTGATGTCGCCCAACACGTTATATCGCAAAGCGGAGGAATTATTGCTGACTCAACGACAGTAGATGCCTCGGATCTGGCCAACATGCAAACGACTTTAGAGGGCATGGATCTAGGACCCTTGTTTGCGATATTCCTGCAGACCTTTGTAGTGCAGTTCTTGTTCAATATTCTTGCAATGATCATCTATGTCATTGTTGTAGGTCGAATGATTGAGATCTATCTCTATGTCAGCATGGCACCGATTCCTTTTGCAACCTTTGGAAACAAGGGGCAGAGCATGGTCGGACAGAATTATCTAAGATCTCTCTTTGCACTTGGTTTTCAGGGATTCCTGATTATGGTCTTTGTTGGTATCTATGCAGTCATGATCCGAGATGTAGCATTCTCGTCAGATATAATGGGATCTTTGTGGAACGCTCTTGGATTTACGATTCTACTTGGATTCACATTGTTTAAGACAGGATCTGTAGCAAAGAGCATCCTGCACGCACACTAAAGAAATGGAGGAAATACAATTTGGCATCCTATATTGCAGTACCTCGTGATCTCACGAAGGTTAAGAGCAAGGTGATGTTCAATCTTACCAAAAGGCAGCTTGTCTGTTTCTCCCTGGCGGCACTCATTGGAGTACCGTCTTTTTTCTTGCTGAAGAAGCTGGGAGATACAAGTTTTGCTGCTATGGGAATGATGGCCCTGATGATGCCTATGTTCTTCGTTGGTATGTATCAGAAGAACGGACAGCCACTGGAAGTCATCCTTGTTCATTTTATCCAGGCGAATTTCATTTGTCCCAAGATCCGTATCTATCAGACGGATAACTACTACGAAGCCCTGCACAGACAGGCAATAGCGGAAAAGGAGGTAGACAAGATTGTTCGCAAATATCATGAAGATGTTTCAGAAGAAGGAAGAAAGAAGCTTCCAGATTCCGGAGTGTCTAAGTAATGAAGACAAGAAAAAGGTGAGGGAGATCATCAAGGCAGCACAGAAGAATGATGGAATTCCCAGAACCACACAGCAGAGCATCCCCTTCGACAGAATGTTTCAGGATGGCATCTGCAGAGTTGGAGCTGATTACTATACTAAGACGATTCAGTTCCAGGACATTAATTATCAGCTGGCACAGCAGGAAGACCAGACAGAGATCTTTGAGGAGTGGTGTTCCTTCCTCAACTTCTTTGATAGTACCGTGCATTTTGAACTGAGCTTTATGAACATGGCAACCGATGCGGAGAAGTTCGAGAAGAGCATTGCAATTCCTCATCAGCCGGATGGCTTCAATGAGGTCAGAGATGAATATACCGGAATGCTTAAGCATCAGATGGAAGCCGGTAACAATGGTGTTACTAAGACAAAGTACCTGACCTTTGGCATTCATGCAGAATCCATGAAGTCAGCGAAGCCTAGACTGATCCATATCGAGATCGACCTGCTTAATAACTTCAAGCGTCTTGGAGTACAGGCACAGACCTTGAATGGAGCACAGAGACTGGAGCTTATGCATTCACAGTTCCATATCGGAGATAATGCAAAGTTCTTCTTTGACTGGAAGTGGCTGGTAGGTTCCGGCCTTTCGGTAAAGGACTTTATTGCACCAAGTAGCCTGTATTTCAAGAATGGCAGAGTATTTCAGATGGGAGATATGTATGGAGCCATGAGCTTCCTTTCCATCGATGCTTCTGATATCAGTGATCGAATGTTGGCAGATTTCCTTGGCATGGAGTCTAGTCAGATCGTGACCATGCATATCCAGTCGGTGGATCAGAACGAGGCTATCAAGACGGTTAAGCATACGATTACAGAGCTGGATCGAAGCAAGATTGAGGAGCAGAAGAAGGCGGTTCGTGCCGGATACGACATGGATATCATCCCTTCGGATCTTGCCACCTATGGTAAGGATGCAAAGGCACTCCTGAAGGAGTTGCAGAGTCAGAATGAGAGAATGTTCCTTCTGTTAATGTCAATATTAAATTTACCAATTCTACCAATATAAAAGTTACCAGTTTGACCAATGTCTATACACCATCTTCAGACTGATCATTGAGTTCTTTGGTAAGATCTTTTGTACGGTAAGATTTACCAATGATCTTGACTAGATGACAGTGATGAAGCAGTCGGTCCAGTATAGCGTTTGCCTATACGGAATCACCAAAGATCTCGCCCCATTGGGATAGTGATTTATTTGTTGTGATGATTGTTGAATGGTTCTCATATCGACGTGAGATCAGTTGGAAAAACAGTTTGGATGCCTCATCATCCAATGAGAGTGTAATCTAAACTGTGTAAGTTAGTTAGATGCGTACGGCTAACTAATGAA
>OLWG01000473.1_pt1 | contig 15273 bp, 17 predicted proteins | sample 1673721 | NCBI WGS metagenome assembly OLWG01 (sample SAMEA103958125, study PRJEB25191) | human gut metagenome | reverse complement strand
AATTATTGTCATATATTGAAAGGATTATATAATGAAACTGTCAGCCCTTCTGCCGGGATTTGTTCTGTTCCCCTTTTCCGCGCAAGCCAACCCGGCCTGCGTGGTCTGCACGGTTGCCGTCGGCGCCTCGCTGGAAATCGCCCGCCGGCTGGGCATCAACGACAACGTGGTCGGTCTGTGGGCCGGCGCCATGCTGGCCATTCTCGGCTACTGGACGATCGCCTGGTTTGAAAAGAAAAACTGGCGTTTTGCCGGCCGCGATTTTTGGCTGATCGCCCTGAGCGTCGCCATGATCGGATTCGTTTATCGGGATATGCTGACATATTCGCCGCAGATTTTTCTGTTTCTTTATATTGATCCGTTTTTGCTTTCCGCCGTCGCCGGCGCCCTGATGTTCATAGCTTCAATGCAACTATACGGACGGATGAAAACAAAAAACGGCGGACACGCCCATTTTCCGTTTGAAAAAGTCGTTTTGCCGCTGACGTTCTTAACCGCCGCCAGCGCCGCCATAAACTACTATCCCTATTAAATTCCAAGGAGAAAAAACATGAAAAAAATTCAAAACGTCAAAGAATATGTGGAAAAGATAGATTCGGCCAAGAAGGTAAACCCGAAGGACCTTTCGTCGGATCAGGACCTGACGATCGGGATCATGAACCTGATTTCGATTGAGGAACACCTGATGTTTTCGGGCGCCAAGACCGGCAAGACTTCGTATTACGACCTGATTGAGCAGGTTCGGGAAACACGCAAGCAGCTGATGCAGAAAGTGATTCCGGAATATGAAGGGGAAGTCTGGTGCATCTCCAAGCACCTTCTTTCGGCCTCGATGCGCCTGATGGAAGTGGGAACCAAACAGCAGAGCCTCGGCCACAAACAGGAAGCCTATAAGCTGTTTGACCGGTCCTATGAACTGTACTGCCTGTTTTGGGGCTTGAACATGAAGCTTCTGAACCTGGAAGACGTAAAATGGGTAGAAGACAGTTTTGCGGACGTAAAGAAACTGACGGAGGAACTTTCAGCAGCAGAGACGAAAGCCGCCGCGGAGGCGCCGGACAACACGTCCGGGCAGGGGGAAGAGGCGTCGCCGGCCGAACCGGAGAGCGCTTTGGCCAAGATGAAGGCCTTTGTCCGCAAAGCCGTCGACTGCTGCATCGAATAAGGAGAAAAAACATGCGCAAAATATTTTATCTGTTTGCTCTGGTATTGCTGTTTGCCGGCGGCTGCGACGCCCGAAAAGAAAACGCCCCCGCCCTTGCCGACGACAAAATTTACTTTTTCTACTACAACGAGTGTCCCTATTGTCATGATGCCATGGACTACATGAACGCCGAATATCCGCGGTTGAAAGTAACCATGGTCAACATCCACAATCCCGGCGGCTACGAACTGCTGCTGAAATGCGCCGAAAAATTCAAACTCGGCCGCAATGTCGGCACGCCGCTGTTTTGCATGGGCGACCGCTACCTGATGGGCTGGTCGGAAGAAAGCCCGCGGCAATTTGACGAATATGTCCGCCCGTATCTGCAATAAACGCTCTGCCCCGGCATGCTCCGGGGCTTTTTTGTTGCAATTAGCCGCCGGTTTGCTATATTAAAACAAAAAACAAACGGGAAAAAAATGACGGAACAGCAACGGCAGCTGCCGACGGAAATCATGAAAAAAGCGGTCAGGGGCATTTCCTATATCGCCCATCCCTTAAGGCTGCGCATATTGGAATATCTGGACGTCAACGGCAGTTCCTCGGTTTCCGCCATCACCAAGGCCCTCGACGAGGAACAGGTCGCCGTTTCGCAAAGCCTGCGCAAAATGCGCGACGCCAGCCTGGTCAAAACCAAACGCCGCGGCATTTTCATCTATTACGACATCTGCGAAGAATATCCGGCCAGCGTTTTTACCTGCCTGCGCAAGCTCTACGGTTTCATGACCGACGATTATCAGTACCTACGCGATGACTGCAAGCGGATGCTGCCGGCAGACTACACCATGATGGCGGCCAACCGTATCAAATTGTTTGCCAACTACGACAAAATGCGCATCCTCGAATATCTGACCTTAAACGGCCCGCAAAGCGTCAGCGGCATCATCGACGGCATCGGCTGCGAACAGATCAAGGTTTCCCAATATCTGAAACGCCTGCGCGACGACGGTTTCGTCACCGCCTGCCGGCAGGGGCGTTTCATCATTTACAGCATCACCAAAGGCGTGCACAAAACCTGCATCGAATGTATCCGCAAACGCTACGATTCGCTTGCCGACAAATCGCTGTTCTGATTTTTTCTCCGGCCGCCGCCGGACCGGTCCTCAGCCGCCGAGAACCTGTTTCAGCCGCGCCGCCGCCAGCAGCAGCGCCGTTTGCGAAGAAGCCGAATCCGCCAGGGCGTTTAACATCACAAAATCATGAATCGTTCCGTTAAAACGAACCGAAGCGGTTTCTACGCCGGCATCGTCAAGCCGCCGCGCCAGTTCTTCCCCTTCGTCGCGTAAAACGTCGTTTTCGGCGGTAATCACCAGTGCCGGAGGCAGCCCGCGCAATTCTTCCGCCGACGCCTTCAGCGGACTGGCCAAAATGCCGTTGCGCGCCGCCGGATCGGTCGTATAGGCGTCCCAAAACCATTCCATCGCCTTTTTCGTCAGCCACGGACCGTCGGCAAAGTCCCGGTAAGATTCGGTTTCAAAAGCGGCCACCGCCACCGGATAAAACAGCAGCATAAACCTTATCTTCGGCACAAAACCGGCGGCTTTGGCCTTTAAAGCCAAAGCCATCGCCATGTTGCCGCCGACGCTGTCGCCCGCCAGAGCCAGCCGCTCTGCATCAAGCCCACACCGTCCGCCGTTTTCGGCAACATGCTTCAGTACCGCGAACAATTCTTCCGTCATCTGCGGAAAACCGTTTTCCGGCGCGTTCTCATAAACCGGAAAAACCACCGCTGCCCCGCTTTCTTCCGCCAGCGTCCTGATCAGCCGCTCGTGGGTTTTGTCGCTGCCCATCACCCAGCCGCCGCCGTGAATATAAAAAACAACCGGCAAAGCGCCTTTCGCTTCCTTCGGACGAACGATTTCAACCGTCATCTTCCGCCCGTCGACGGTTTCAATTTCCGTCCTCTCCGCAGCCGTATCCGCAGCATCCGCCTTCCCGCCGCTCTGCACGTCGGCGAGCACCTGCCGCGCCGCCGCCGGCGTCAGTTCGTATAAAGGCCTGCCGCCCTTTTCCGCCAATTCGTCAATAAAACTTTTTTCCTTTTTCATCAGTCTTGCCCGTGCCATATTTTTTCTCCTTATGAAAAATTTTTCCAAAAACAAATATAAGCCCGACAACCGCAAATTCAATTTGCCGCTTTTCCTCCGGCCGATTTTGCTTGCCAAACGGCGGCAAAAAGGCAAAAATGAAAAAAACAGACAATTATCCGAAAGAAAACGAACATGCGCAGTACAATCCTGATTTTACTTTTTGCCGCCCTGCTCTCCCCCGCCGCCCGGGCAGAGGAGAAAACCCCGGAAGCTTTTGCCCGGATAGAAACGGAACTGAAGCAAGAGCGTCCGGACGCATGGGAAATCAAGGACATCATTTATCATGCTCCCGCTTTTTCCGCAGACGAAAAGCAAAAAATTGCCGAACAAATCGAACTGTCCGCTTTGCCGTACAAACAAAAAATCATTCTCCGAAATTATCTCGGCATCCGCCGCCCGGAAAAATTTGCAACCCTCGAACAAAAGATGCGGCAAATCGAAGAAATTTCCCGCCGTTCCGACGGACCGGAAATCAACCTGCATCCGGTGCTGCCGCTGTTTTCCTTTCCCCGGAACCAGGCTGACGGGGATTATCGGGAAAAGCTTCAGACTTATTACAACGTCGCCTTTGTCAACGAAGACAACATCAGAAGCAATATCGCCCGTTTTCCCGCAGCCGGCGGCAGGGGAACAACCGTGCCGGCCGAAGAAACTACCGAACAACAGCGGATAAAAGACTATGTTGAACAATATGGACAATATGCGGCGGATCAAGAAGCAGAAAACCTTTTCTTTTACACGCCGCAAAATTCTCCCCTGTGCCGGGAGCTGGCCGAAAACAAAGTTTATGAGCTGCCTGAATACTATGATTCGCGTATTATCGACGGTACTCGTGATTATCCGATTTTTATCAATCTGGACACACCCGACCCGGAAAGATTCCGTCTCAAAAAAACAGCTGACTTCAGCGGGGAACACGTTGAAAGCAACCGGTTCTTTCTGGAAGCGGATCAAGACGGCAAAACCGTCGAAATCGAGCTGCCGACCTATCGCTTTTTGACCGGTAAACTGGTAAAATACAAGAACGACATATATCTTGTCAGCCAAAATACGGACGAATACCGCATTTTCCGTTTTGACCTGCGGCAGGGCTTTTCCCACGTCTGTTTTCTGTCGCCCGAAAAAGTTTCCGCCTATGAGGAACAATTGAAAACAGACGCACCTCTCTGCCGCCGGATCGTAAACAAACAATACGCCGTTTACCGGCCGCGGACGGCGGACGAAACTCTCACCGCCGCCGAAAAAGAAAAATTTAAAATCAATCTGTGCAATTTCCTGGTTTCCGAAGCAAAACTCCAAACCCGTTCTTACACGGTCACATCCTTTGCCAACTCGTCCAAAAGCGCCGTTCTCCGGGAGTGTTTCGCCGCCACCGGCGACAGATGGAACTTTCCCCTCCGCGGTTTCAACTGGCTGACCGCCCGCAACGAACTGCTCAACCTCGACGCCGACAACGACGGACAAAAAGAAATCCTGCTCTACACCGATTTTGACAGGGGCGTCGGTTACGGCTGTTCGGAAACCTATCCCGTCGTCTATTATCCGCAAACGGGAAAATTCGACATCAACCTGTTTTTTTGGGAAATGACCTGCCACGGCGCCCGCAAATCCATTGTCGGCATCAACGGCAAAAACTATCTGCTGGTTGAACAAGAGCAAAAACTTCTCGCTCTTTTTGAAGCCGTCACAAAGGAAAACGGGAAAAAAGAATTAAAACAGTTGTGCAAGTTTACCCCCATGCTTGTATATTATTAAAATACGTCAAGGAGAAAAACATGAACAAAGTCATCGTCGTCGGCAGCGTCAACATGGACATAACCGCCCGTACGGACAAACTGCCCGACACGGGAGAAACGGTTGCCGCCCGTTCAGTCGAATATCTGCCCGGCGGCAAAGGACTGAACCAGGCGGTTGCCGCCGCCAAAATCGGAACCACGGTCGTTCTCGCCGGCTGTCTCGGCAGCGATTCTTTTGCCGATGAGCTGGCATCGTTCGTCCGCCGGCACAAAATAGATGTTTCCTGTCTGCGCCGCAGCGAAAAAAACTCCGGCATCGCCCTTATCACCGTCGACGAACGGGGACAAAACACCATCGTCGTCGCCCCCGGCAGCAATGCCGACGTGTGCCCGGAAGACGTTAAAAAACTGCCCGTCAGCCCGGGCGACGTCGTCGTCTGTCAGTTTGAAATTCCGCCGGCCGCGGTTGCCGCCGCTTTCGCCAAAGCCCGCCGGTACGGCGCCCGGACGATTCTCAACCCCTCGCCGGTCTGTCCGATCCCTGATGAAATATTCCGCAATACGGACATTTTGATCGTCAACGAAACCGAACTGGCGTTCCTTTCCCGGGAAAACGTCGATGAAAACACGCCGGCCGAAAAAATCGCCGACGCGGCCGAAAAACTCAAAACCGACGCCGAACAGACCGTAATCGTCACGCTCGGCAGCCGCGGCGCGCTGGTTGCCGGCAGCAAGGACATGCTGTTCGTCGACAGTTACAAAGTGCCTGCCGTCGACACCGTCGGCGCCGGAGACTGCTTTGCCGGAGTTTTCGCCGCCAAACTGGCAGAAGGAAAAGACGTCGGCGAAAACGTCAAAACCGCGGCTAGAGCCGCTGCCGTCTGCGTCACCCGCAAAGGCGCCGCGCCGGCCATGCCCGACGCCGGCGAATTGGAACATTTCTGCTCGGTCGGCTGCCTGCCGTAAAAAAACAAGCGTTTTATTGCCGAACGCCGGAATTGATTTTATCAATCCCGGCGTCATTATCGTTCTTCCGTCTATCAAATGTCAGCGTTCCGTTCCCGCTTTCACCGAACCGGATAAAAAGCCCTGCCGGGCAGAAACGGGCCGCCGCTCTTCCGCATTGTTTTTTTCTTCCGTCTCCAAAAAATCGCACCTGATTTCCCTTCTGAACGTTTCCTGAAACTTTTCCTTGCCGTAGTCGGCCGGCAAATCCCCGTTTTTCACCTTATTTTCAACAATCCCGGAAATAATGTCGTATTTAGCTTTGACAAAACTTTTGATAAAATACGGCGCCACTCCGAAAAATTCGCCGCGGTTTTCATCAACAATCTGCTGCGTCATTTTTATGAACTGAATTCTGTCCCGTTCAAAATTCGCTACCGTCGGCTTGGAAGTAATGCTGTCACTCCGTTTGTAAAAACCGTAAAATATATCCGGATTGGCAACAATTTTCGCGTCTTTCATCAACAACATCACCGTCGCCGGAAAATCCTCACAGACTTTCAAATCGGGAGCAAACTCCGGCAGCATCCCGACATATTTTTCAAGCATGTCTTTTCTGTACACCTTACTCCACAAAGTCGTGTCGGCATCAATAATGAACGGCGCCGTCATTATGTTTGCGGCTTTGCCTTTGCGTGCCAGCCTTTCAACCACACCATTATGTTTTTTACCGGCGTCAGGCTGCAAAATAAAATTTCTGTCGCCGCTGAATTCCATGCCGATAATACATAAATTGGCATCAGCTTCCTTCATTCTTTTCACGGTTCCGGAAAGGGCGTCCCTTCTGGTATAAAAATCGTCACCGTCCAAAGAAAAAATGTAATCGTTTTCATCGGCGCGGCGAAGCGTTTCCGCAACAATCGCCCTGAAAGCCCCGGCCGGTCCTTTGTTTTGTTGCCGAACATAATGAACGTTTGGATTGTCATACCCCTTCACGATATCTCCTGTGTGATCCGTCGACCCATCGTCAAGGACAATCAGTTCAACATTCGGATAATCCTGCATCAAAACAGAATCTATCGCCCGTTTTATCGTTTTTTCGTCATTATAAGCCCGCATCTGAATAAAACATTTTTCCATGAAATACAACCTCATACCAGTTATTGTTACAGATAAACCATCGTTTATCCGACAAGGAAAATATACAGAAAAAATATTATAAAATCAAGCAGGCCAGAAAATCGTTCCAACTAACGGACCGTTGCGGGCCAAAGACCGTCAAATTTACACATTTATGGCAAAAGTCACTTGGGCAACCAAGCTGTCAATTCAATTCCCTAATATATAAAGCCACATAAAAAAACTCCCGGCCAAACGCGGGAGTTTTTTCATAAATTGGCGTACCCGAAGGGATTCGAACCCATGACCTTTGGCGTCGGAGGCCAACACTCTATCCAGCTGAGCTACGGGTACAATATTTGCAGTTCGTGATACTAATAATACATTTCAAAAAAAAATGCTACAATTTTTTTTATTTTATTAAATAATTCTTGACTTTTTCGCAAACTCTGGCTATTAACAAGCAACGAGTTTGTTTTTGAGGAATAAAATTATGGTTAAAAAATGTGATATTACCGGCACCGGCGTTATGAGCGGGAACAGCGTTAGCCATGCTAACAACCATAACCGCCGTCGTTTTATGCCGAATCTGCAAGTTGTTTCTCTGTTCAGCGAAGCTCTGAACAAAGTTTTCAAGCTGAAGATCTGCTCCAAAACTTTGCGTTCGATTGAGCACAACGGCGGTTTGGATTCTTATCTGGAATCCACTTCCGGCAACAAGCTCAGCGAAGAAGCTTTGAAAATCAAAAAAGCGGTTGCCAAGAAAAAAGGCCCGGCTGCCAAACCGGCTGCTTCCGCTGCCAGAAAAGCCGTTCCGGCCCGCATTGCCAAAAAGGCTGCCAAAGCTGCTGAATAGTTTTGCTTACAATAAGATTGCCTGAAAGCACCTTTCTCGGAAGGTGCTTTTTTTATGCCGTAAAAATAAAAATCAACATCAGTCAGCCGGCTTACCGCAACGACCATTTTCTGCAATTGAAAACGGTGATAGCCAAAATCTGGATTTATGGTGCGTTACAACATGGAAATCGGCAGCACATACAGCCGTTTGCCGGAGTTTTATGGCAGGGAAATCAAAATCGAACCGATCAACAGAAGCGAAAACTTCATTACAAAAAAGGACAGCGGAAACAATCGGCGAAAAACGGCGGAAGGGACGGGCAACCCCAAAAGACGAAGTAAAGAAAAAGCAGAAAAGGATAAAGAGAAAGAAGAAGCAAGGAGAATAAAAAGATAAAGAAAAATGAGAAAAAGAGAAGGGAAAAGACAAGAGGAAGGAAAAGGCATAAAAAACAATAAAGCAAGAAAAAAGCAAAAACAAAAGAAAACACGAAATAAGGAGAATGAAAAAACGAAGAAAAACAAAAAGGCAAGAAAAGATAAGAAGAACGGCAAAAGAAAAAAAGCAAAAAACAAAGAGGAAAAGCAAAAAGAGCATGCAAAAACAACAACCGGAAGGAAGTAAAACAAGAAGAGAAAAAACGAAGAAAAACAAAACAAGAAGAAAAAAAACAAAGGGGAAAGCAAAAATGCTTTCCCCGCCTTTGCAAAACAGAATCCGGCTTAATCAATATACACCGTATGCAGCATATTCGTCCGTCCCTTGACGCCGGGCGGGAAACCGCCGGTAATGATGATGTGGTCGCCTTTGTTTGCCGCGCCGCTTGCAAGCGCCACGGTCTTGGCTACATCTTCAAAACGGTCGAAACTCCGGAAAGTTAACCGGCTTAATCAATATACACCGTATGCAGCATATTCGTCCGTCCCTTGACGCCGAGCGGGAAACCGCCGGTAATGATGATGTGGTCGCCTTTGTTTGCCGCGCCGCTTGCAAGCGCCACGGTTTTGGCCACGTCTTCAAAACGGTCAAAACTCTGAAAGGTCGATTCGTTGATAAAGCGCCGGGCACCCCAGACCAGCCCCAGCTGACGGGCAACCTTAATGTTCGGGGTAACGGCAACGATCGGAATATCCGGCCGCTCGCGGGAAACGAGAAAAGTTGTCCGGCCCGAACTGGTATAAGTTACCACCGCCTTGACGTTTTTCAGAACCTTGGATATTTCGCTCGCCGCGTAAGTGATCGAATCGGCCTCGCCCATGCAGCAGGAAACCGACTGCAAATTCTTCATATACTGGAAAAACAGCGGATCCGCCTCAACCTGAGTGATGATCTTGTTCATCATCTTCACCGCTTCCACCGGATATTTTCCGGCCGCCGTTTCGGCCGAAAGCATTACCGCGTCGGCACCGTCATAAACCGCGGTCGCCACGTCGGAAACCTCCGCCCGGGTGGGGGTCGGTTTTTCGATCATCGATTCGAGCATCTGGGTGGCAACGATCACCGGCCGCGCATATTTGCGGCAGGCGTTGACAATCTTCTTTTGCAGAACCGGCACCGTTTGCAGCGGACACTCGACCCCGAGGTCGCCGCGGGCAACCATAATACCGTCGGAAAGCTTGATAATATCTTCCAGTTCGACGATCGCGCTCGGTTTTTCAAGCTTGGAAATAATCAACGCCCGATCGCCGATCAGCGCTTTTGCCGCCCGCACGTCGTCGGCCGACTGAACAAACGAAAGGCAGACCCAGTCCACGCCCATTTCCAGGGCAAATTCCAGATCGCTCCGGTCTTTTTCGGTAATTGCGGAAATCGGCAGTTTGATGTTCGGCAGATTGACGCCCTTGTGGCTGGAAAGTTCTCCACCGACCTTAACTTCCGTCACCGCGCTCGCCGCATCGCATGATTTGACCGTCAGAACAATGTTGCCGTCGTTCAGCAGCAGGTCGTCGCCCGGTTTGATCGCGGCGAAAATTTCCTTGTGCGGCAGCGTCACCCGCGCTTCATTGCCGGGTTCTTCCTTCATGTCGAGGACAAATTCGCCGCCCTCTTTCAAAACCACGCTGCCGGTAGCAAACGAACCGACGCGGAGTTTCGGCCCCTGCAAATCGGCAACGATGGTGGTAAACAGTCCCTTTTCTTCCGCCAGGCGGCGAACAATGTCATAACGTTGTTTGTGTTCTTCGCGGGTTCCGTGGCTGAAGTTAAAACGAAAGGCGTCGGCGCCGGCGTCAAGCAGAGCGGAAATGGTCCGTTCGTCGGCGGAAGACGGCCCGATTGTGGCAAGAATACGCGTATATGTCTTTTTTGGCATTTTCATCCTCTCTCACGTTTTTTTATTATAGCGGCATTATAGGCGCTAAAATTTAAACTTCTACAAGATTTTTTCGTACCCACAATTTATTTGCTTGTCAAAAGATATAGCTTTTGCTAATCTCGCTTACAACCAAAAAAAATTTTTCGGGAGATAAAAAAATGACAGAAGTTGGAGGCATTGCTGCCGACAGGCTGCGCTCGCTGATCGAACGCATCGAACGCTTGGAAGAAGAGAAGAAAGCCCTCTCGGGCGACATCCGCGACGTGTTTGCCGAAGCCAAATCGGCCGGTTTTGACGTCAAGATCATGCGGGCGATTTTAAAATTGCGCAAAATGAACGCCGCCGACCGCGACGAACAGGAGTTCCTGCTCGACACCTACCGCAAAGCGCTTGATTTATAAGCCGAGCGCAACGCCTAAAATTCCGCCGAGAACGATATAAAGAATGGGGTGCAGTTTGAAAAAGTGAATTGCGCCCCAAAATATTGCGCACAAAGCGGCGGCTTCCATATTCGTCAACGCCAGTCTGCCCAGTTCCGCCCCCGCGTTCAAAATCAGCGCAATCACCGCCGGCCGGACGGCATACATCAGATTTTGAAAAAAGTCCGTCTGCCGGAACTTGTCCAGAAGCGCGGCAATAATCACGATAATGATCAGCGACGGAAGCACCAGTCCGAAGGTTGCCGTCAGGGCGCCGGAAACGCCCGCCGCTTTAAAACCGGCATAAGTCGCCATGTTGACGCCGACCGGTCCGGGCGAAGATTCCGCCACCGCGATCATATTGACCAGCTGTTCGGAAGTAAACCACGGATAGCGGGTGCTCAGGTCAAACAGGAACGGCACCGTAACCAGCCCGCCGCCCAAAGCGAACAGACCGATTTTGAAAAACTCGAAAAACAACAGGGCATAAACCGTCATCTGCCTAACTCCTGATCAAAAGACCGATTACCGCCGCCGCCAGCACCACCGTTACCGGCGAAACCGACAGCCATGCCAGCGCCAGCAGCGACAGGCAGAAAATGATGCCCTGAAACCAGCTGCCGACGCCCTTTTTCCACATGCCGAGCACCACGTCGAAAATCAGCGCGATCACAACGATTCGAATGCCGGCAAAGGCATGCGCCACATATTCGTTTTTCATATAAAAGCTGACGGCGTTGGCAATCGCTATAATAATGACGACCGAAGGCGCGACCATGCCGGCGGTAGCCGCAACCGCGCCGGAAACACCCTTGAGCTTGTAACCGATAAAAGTCGACACGTTGACGGCAATGATCCCCGGCGTGCACTGGCCGATTGAATAATAGTCCATCAGCTCTTCGTCGGTGGTCCATCGTTTCTTTTTTGCCAGTTCGGCCGAAAGCAGCGGAATCATCGCATAGCCGCCGCCAAACGTAAACAGCCCGATTTTGAAGAATGTTGTAAACAAATTCCATAAAACCGACATTTTTTGTTGTTCTCCGTTTCAAAAACCTTAAAATGAAATTATATAAACATATGCTTTCATAATCGTTAAACAAACGGAGACAAAATGATCATCGCCGTTTTAAAGGAAACCGCCGATTACGAACGGCGGGTTGCCCTCACCCCGCCGGCAGCACAAAAGCTGACTGCCGACGGTACAAAAATAAAAATGGAAAAAGGCGCCGGCAAAGCGGCCGGATTTGCCGATAAAGAATATGAAAACGCCGGCGTCGAAATTGCCGAAGACGCCGCCGCCGCCCTGAAAGGCGCCTCCCTGCTGTTTAAAATACGTGCTCCTTCGGCCGAAGAAACCAAACGGCTGCCCGACGGGCTGACGGTGATTGCCGATTTTCGCACGTTCGTCCCCGACTGGGAACTGATCAAAAACCGCCGCTTCAGCCTGTTCGCCCTGGAACGGATTCCCCGCATCTCCCGCGCACAGGACATGGACATTTTGTCTTCGCAGGACAATCTGGCCGGCTACAAAGCGGCAATCGAGGCCGTCAACATGCTCAACCGCGCGGTACCGATGATGACTACCGCCGCCGGATCGGTGATGCCGGCCAAAATTCTCGTTGTCGGCATCGGCGTCGCCGGCCTGCAGGCCATCGCCACCGCCAAAAGGCTGGGCGCCGTCGTCTTTGCCCACGACATCCGACCGGAAACCCGCGAACAGGCGGAATCCCTCGGCGCCCGCTTTGTCGAACCGGAACGTTTGAACGAAACGATTGCCGAAGCGGACGTCGTCATTACCGCCGCCGGATCGCCGCCCCGGGCACCGATATTGTTCAAACAAAGGGAAATCGGCCTGCTTAAGGCCGGCAGCGTGCTGATTGACGTTTCCGGCAACGTCGAGGGACCCGGTTCGCCGGAAACCTTTACCACCGACAGGCAAATGGCGTCGCTTTTGCCCGATACCGCCAGCCGGCTGTTTGCCAACAATCTCTGCAACTTTTTCCGTCTGCTCGGCAGCGGTCCGGCCGCCGGCCAAACCCCCGATTTTGCCGACGACGTCATCAACCGCACCTGCATTTGCTGGCAGGGAGAAAAAAGGGAGTGAGCCATGAATGAACTGCTGATTATTTTCGTGCTGGCCGCCTTCATCGGCTATTTCGTCGTCTGGGGCGTCACCCCGGCGCTGTACTCGCCGCTGATGAGCGTGTCAAACGCCATTTCCGGCGTAATCATTCTCGGCGCGATCGGCGTTGCGGGAAACGCCGAAAGCATGTTTGTCGAAATCTGCGGACTGGCCGCCGTCGTCCTTGCCGCCGTCAACATTTTCGGCGGATTCGCCGTTTCCGCCCGCATGCTGGCAATGTTTAAAAGCAAGGAGAAAAAGCAATGAGCGAACTGATTTACCTGTTGGCGGCCGTTTTGTTCATTCTTTCGATTCGCGGGCTCAGCGCGCCGAGAAGCGCACGCCTCGGCAACTTCCTCGGCATTGCCGGCATGACACTGGCCATCGTCGCCGCTTTGGCCCTGATTCCTCCCGAACGGCTGCTGCCGGTTGTTCTGGCGCTGGCGGCCGGCGGTGTGATCGGCGTCGTCAGCGGACAGAAGGTGCGGATGACCGCGCTGCCGCAGATGATTGCCGCCTTCAACGGTCTCGGCGGACTGGCGGCGGTTTTTCTCGCCGCCGGCGAAGCGGCCGCCGACGGCACCCATTATTTCGCCTCTTCCGTCGGCCTGGTCATCGGCGCGCTGGCCTTCTCCGGTTCCATGGTCGCCTTTGCCAAACTTGAGGGGCTGCTGCCGGGCAAAGCCCTGCTGTTTCCTTTCCAGCATCCGCTTAACCTGTTGCTTTCGATCATAACCGTTTTATTGTTTTTCGGCTATTCCTTCACTCATGCCGAATGGATGTTCTGGCTTTTGGCCGCGGTTTCTTTGCTGCTCGGTCTGCTTTTGGTGCTGCCGGTCGGCGGCGCCGACATGCCGATTGTCATCTCCGTCTTAAACTCCTATTCCGGCTGGGCGGCGGTCGGCATCGGTTTCATGCTTAGCCAGACGCTGATGATCATCACCGGCACCATCGTCGGCGCCAGCGGCGCAATTCTTGCCTTTGTCATGACCAAGGCTATGAACTCGTCGCTTGTTCAGGTCATGCTCGGCGGGGCGGCGAAAAACCGGCAAAACGCCGAAACCGGCAGCGGGGAAAAGGGCGTTGCCCGCAGCGGCAGCCCCGAAGACGCCGCCTTCATCATGGAAAACGCGGAAAAAATCATTATCGTTCCCGGCTACGGCATGGCCGCCGCCCGCGCCCAGCATGCCTTAAAGGAAATGGCCGGCCTGCTGCGCCGCAAATATGACGTGCAGGTGCGCTTCGCCATTCATCCGGTGGCCGGCCGCATGCCCGGACACATGAACGTTCTTCTTGCCGAAGCCGACGTCCCTTACGACGAAATTTTTGAAATGGACGATATCAACCGCGACTTTGCCGACGCCGACGTCGCCGCCGAGCTGGAAAAGCGCGGCATCCGCCTGTCCAGCGCCAACTCCATCAACATCGGCCGTCTGGTGCCGCAGATCGTCTATTACTTTGCGGCGTATCGCCAGCTGCTGGAAGCAGGCACGATCCAGATGGGAGAAGAAGTGAACTTCTGCGTGCCGACAGGCAACTTTGGCAATGTGCTTGCCGGGTACTATGCGAAGCTCATGGGCCTGCCGGTGCACCGGCTGATCGTGGCCGCCAACGAGAACAATGTGCTCGAGGATTTCCTGAATACCGGCGTCTATGACCGCAACCGCCCTTTTCATCAGACGATCTCTCCGAGCATGGATATCCTGATCTCTTCTAATCTGGAGCGCATGCTGTATTATCTCAGCGGAAAGGACAGCGTGAAGGTCGCTGGCTGGATGAAGGATCTGGCTGAACAGGGACGTTACGAAGTGGATGCGCAGACGAAGGAGAAGATCGCTTCGCTCTTCCTCAGCGCGTCTTGTGACAATGCGCAGACATCGGCGCAGATCCGTTCCGTATATGCGCGCTGCGGCTATGTGATGGATCCGCATACGGCGGTGGGCGCCCATGTGCTGGAACAGCTGAAGGAACGGCTGGACGGCAAGGTCACGGTGCTGCTCTCTACCGCTTCTCCGTATAAGTTTACCCGCGATGTGCTCAAGGCGCTGGGCGAAGCGCAGGAAGGTCTGGATGACTTTGCCTGCATGCGGAAGCTGGAGCAGCTCAGCAAACAGAAGATCCCGGCCGGGCTGTATGCGCTCAAGGATATGCCGGAGCGCTTTGCGGATGTGATCTCCTGCGAGAAGATGGAGGAGTATGTCATCGCGGGCGCCAGGGAGATCCTGAAATGATCCGGGTCAAGGTGCCGGCGACGAGCGCCAACCTGGGCGTCGGGTTCGACTGCATGGGTCTGGCGCTGGACTGGCAGGGCGTCTTCACGTTTCGCTTTGACGGGCCTGAATTCATGATCAGCGGCTGTCCAAAGGCATATCAAAACAAGGACAACCTGGTCTATCACGCGTTTGCGCGCACGTTGATGACGCTGGGCAAACGCGTGCCTGTCGTGCAGATCCACATCGATACGCCGATCCCGGTGGCGCGGGGGC
>OLWG01000463.1_pt1 | contig 15734 bp, 18 predicted proteins | sample 1673721 | NCBI WGS metagenome assembly OLWG01 (sample SAMEA103958125, study PRJEB25191) | human gut metagenome | reverse complement strand
TACATGGGCAAGAATTCCAATATTGATTATTTTCATGTGATTGTCCTCCCTTTACAGCCCCAAAGGGCATAAAAATCCCCAGCAGTAAAATACTTTTACCACTGGGGATTATAAGTTGCGGACATACACATATACAGCATACACCTGTTTGTGATTGCTGTTTTTGGGGATATGTCAAAATTGATAAGGCAAAAGTATTCTTAAATTGGGTACAAAAAACTAAGCCCCTACAAAAGGAGCTATCATAATCCTTTGTTCCCACTATTTGATTATAGTTTTATTTAAGAATACCTTGCCGCATATTTTTTACTCCTTTTCTGGATTAAATCATTGTATCACATCAGTTTTAGGAAAGCAAGTACCTAAAAGAAATTTTTCTTCCCCTTATATGTAACAATCATACCGGCTTCCTAGCGTTCAGAATGTTTTCTGCTGTCTGCTGTGGTGTTTGGTTGGAATTGTCCAACCAAAAGCCGATCCGTGGTGTTGTCTGCATTTTACTAAATACAAATTCAATGTATACAGAAAGATATAAGGAGTGGGAGGGATTCCGCCGTAGTTGGCATTGTAGGAAAATCCAAAAGTTTAGATTTTCCCACAATGCTTATCTTTTGGTCTTTGGTTCGGAATAGTGTAGTGCTGGCGGTCTATCTCTTGTTTTCGGTTGCTTGCTTCCTTACCGTACATGAGCATTTGCTCCAGGGTTATCATTACCATAACCTTCCATGAGGTTTACAACTCCCCAAATACCAAGACCTGCACCAAGTGCAATTACGAGTGTCTGAAGTACGCCTACTGCGCTGTTGAAAAATGCCATATGATTATTCCTCCATAATTTTCTGTATGAAAAAAGGCCGGTCAAATGTTTCTTTGATCGGCCCTCCCTATTGGTTTCAATTGATTGTTATCTTACTGCTCCACTTACTTAGTGGGTGCCCTTGCCCGGTATCTCATGCTCGCCTCCTTATTTCTCCATGCCCTTATTTTTCGCCTTTTCAGGCTTAGGCTTGACCGGCTGCTTTGCTGCTTCCTGCTTTTTCTCATCAAGATTGCCAAGCAGAGAATTCCTCTCCCTGGTCTTGTAGGACTCCATCATTTCTTTAAGCTCCGTATTAGGAACCTCACGAACATCGTTGCCCCACTCCTTCTTGCCATCTTCCTTCTCACCGAGGATTACAGGCTTACTAACCTTAATCGTTCCATCCTCCGGAAGCTCCATCCAGACTCCTTTGCCAAACTTATTGTCATGGATCATCTTAGGAGAGATCACAAAGGAAGCCCAAGGTGTATGGTCGTCCTTGTCTGCATTGGGAATCTTAACCTCTACCAGCTCGTGACCATTCTTAGAAGTAAAAGGTTCTCCAACAAGTCCTTTGCCAAACTTGATTGTGACTTCCTTCTGCTCCGGAACATCCATAGTCTCTCCATTGGCCAGGGCTTTCTCTGCTTCCTGAATCCAGTCGGGAAGATCTCCCGGCATGATTTTGCTTGCTTCTGCCATAATTTCTGCCTCCTTTCAGGCATAAAAAAAGCACCCACCATTATGGCAAGTGCTTTCTCACACATTATTCTGTATTTTAGTTGTAATCAGATATTTCATTTAAGAGTTCAGCTGCAACGAAATATGGATTATTGTCATCGCCTATTTTTTCAATAAGGACAGCATTCCCGTCTCGCTCTAGCACCTTAAAAGTCTCTCCAACATGAAACTGTAAGCCCTCATTACTTACCCCCTCTTTACTAACGGTATATGTCTTTGATTGCTCAACAGCTTTCTTCTTTTCCGCAACCTTCTTCTTTACAGAACCAGCTACAGCCTCTACACCTTTGGTTCCTGCCACTCCAACAAGGGCTCCTCCTCCAGCTACAAGTCCCAAAAACTTAAGGGGACCTCCACACTTCTTTGACAATGTTGTAATAACTTGATACCATCCTAAATTACTCATCTTAATCCTCCTATCAGTCACGCTTGTTTTTTAACAATTTCGCTAACCATGCACCAGATGCTGCAGCCAAAGCCGGTGAAGCAATTGCCTCAGCTGCAACAACACCAATAATTGCTCCAATGCCTGCAATTACAGCCGCACTATCAAGCCCCGTCTTCTGTGCGCCGGATACAAGTGCCTGTATCTTTTTCTGGTCTTCTTCAGAAACTTCATCAGAGTGTATCGCGAGATTAACTGCAGATCTAAGTAGTTCTTTATTCGGATTCTCTTCCATTTCATAATCGAGTACTGCTCTGATTGCTATGTACTGCGTCTTTGTCATTTCGGTCTTTTTGTTTTCCAAATTACTAATTGTCTGTTTCGTGACACCGATCATGTCACCGAATGCTTCCGCAGTCCATCCTCCAGCATTTCTAATGAGCAAGAGATTGTTTTGTAATTTTGAAATATCTGTATCAGAATATTTACCCATAAATACATCCTCCTGATAAAAGGATCATATCATCGTTATTTTACTTTGTAAAATTATTTTACAAGTCTATATTCTTTACTTTGGATAACCTGATATTTATCATCTGCATGTAACACCAGCTTGTGGCTCAGGAACTTCTCAATATCGAACCAATACTTCTTATCAAAGTCGGCTGTCAGCTTGTAGTTCGGATGCTGTGTCAGGTCATATTTATCTGAGAAGAAAGGTCTCACGCCTCTTACCTGCACGATACATTTTGAACCGTCCATAACTGCCAGCTGATCCATGCTCATAAGATCGTGGCCGAGCTTCTGATAGTTCATGTTGTAGCTTTGGGACTGCCCCCTGGTCTCGCCTGTGTTATACATGTCGATAGTTTCTTTACCAAGAATCTCATTGAGATCCTTAAGTGTTGATTTCTCAGAGCCTCCAAGGAAGATCTGTGAATCCATGTTGCCGATAATGGTATCAGCATTGTCCTTATAAATTGCTTTGAGCTGCGACTTTGCCTGAAGTACCAGACAGGCTGAGATCTCACGGCTTCGGATGGTTGCAACCAGCTTTTCCAGATTAGGAATCTGGCCAATGTTGGCTGCCTCATCGATCAGACATCGTACATGAACTGGAAGCCTACCACCATACACATCATCTGCCTTTTCACAGAGCAGATTGAACATCTGGGTATAGACCATACTAATCAAGAAGTTAAAGGTTGCATCTGTATCTGACATGATCAAAAACAGTGCTGTCTTCTTATCTCCCAAGGTATCCAGTTCTAGCTCGTCATAGGCTGTGATCTCTCTAAGCTCCTTGATATCAAATGGAGCAAGTCTTGCACCACAGGATACCAGGATTGATTTCGCTGTCTTTCCTGCGGCAAGTTTGTACTTCTTATACTGCCTTACCGCAAAGTGATCCGGATCTTTTTCCTCCAGTTCATCAAACATCAGATCCACCGGATTCTTAAATTCCTCGTCATCTTCACGAACCTCCATTGCATTCAGCATTTCCAGCAAGGTTGAGAAGTTCTGCTCTTCCTCCGGAGCCTCATAATGGATATATCCGATAAGTGCTGAGTACAGCAGTTTCTCTGATTTCTCCCAGAACTCGTCTCCGCCCTTTCCTTCACCCTTGGTATTGGCAATCAATGTCGTTACCAGCTTCAGGATGTCTTTCTCATCATGAATGTATGCAAAAGGATTATAGTGCATGGACTTATGGAAGTTAATGGTATTGAAGATCTTGATCCGATAGCCGTTCTTTAGCATGGCATACCCACACTCATTAACAACACTACCTTTTGGATCTGTCACTACATAGCTACTATGCATCTGAAGCAGGTTCGGCTTCAATACAAATCTCGTCTTACCTGAACCAGATCCACCAACAATCAGTACGTTCTTATTTCTCGCATACTTCGGGTTCTTAGGTCTTGAACTCATCGTGAGTCGTTCCGATTGCGAGAGGATGACGTTGTTCTGGAATACCGGATCGATGTAAGGTTCAATGTCTGCATGCGTTCCCCACCTGGCTGAGCCGTATTCTTCGTTATGACGGTACTTCTTGGCATTCTTACCCTTGAGATATACCGCCAGGCGAAGTGCCCCGGCTACGGCAGCTCCAACACATAGATCCAAAGGATGGATGCTCGGTAATATGTTGGAAAATGCCTCCTTGAAACATCCATCCAAGATCAAACTCTGTAGCTTCTCTGAAGCATTGGTTCCTGTCGCCAATCTCCAGGCTTCTCCAAGGTTTGTTGCCACAAGTCCCAGGACCGCATAAGGAACATTCAGGATCAACTTTTTCTTAAGCTTACTGTTCATCGTTCCTGCTCCTTTCTCTTTTCTGCGACCTTCTTTGGTAGAGCTGCAACGATTGCCTTGAATTTGCTAAGCTTAGCAAGGATACTTGGTCGTCCTTCCTTCTGGATTTTCATCTGCTTGGCTGTATATTCATTTACCACAGCATTAATAGCATCTGCGTCCCTTGCTTTGAAGAACACGGAATACTTTGGTGGATCAAGCTCAGTGCTTTTACGATAGCGAAATCAACACCATACTTATTAGCAATCTTCTTGAAATCACCAAGGCCAGCTCCATCTATATCAATTGCCTGAGCACCTTGATCCTTTCGAATCAAATCCTTGACCTTCATTTCACCGTGCTCCGGATGAAGCTTGTTCTTAATAGCTTTGCCAGGGGCTGTTGCCACCTTCTTCAGATCATCAACCAACATTTCGGCTGTTGGCTTAACAAAATGTTCCGTTACAAAATGAGTAATTGGTTTCACCACTTCGTTTTCAGCAGTTCTAGCCGCCTGGCCTAAGACTTCTTTTGAAACCTCTTCATTCAGCATTCATGGTCGCCTCCTTTCCTGTTTTTCTGTAAAAGAAAAGGACCGCCATCCGGCAGCCCTTACTCATAACCAATTACACCTTCTAAGGATGTAACGATTACCTTTGCTTTCTTAGCGATAGCAATGTCATCCTTTACCTCGTCATTCTGCTTATTCCCACAGATTACAAGGAATCTTGCCCTGCGGAGAAGATCTTCCGACATCTCTTTCTTAAGCTTGTGTGAATCAGTATCTTCTGTAGAAAAGATTCCATCGAAGGCAAGCACCGGGCAGAGAGGCAGATATCCCTCCTTGATAAGCTCACTACAGTATTTCTTTGCCTCTTCCTTCGCGACTACCGGATTTTTGTTCCAGGAAGCTGTCACATAGGCTCTGGGTATAGTTCTGCTCATATCACGCCTCCTTAAGAAAGCACAAGGGCAGAGAACTGCTGATCTTCTGATACAAGGGTAGCCATTCGGCCATCCAGCATATCCTGCACAGTCACAATCTCCTCGTCTGAAAGTGGAAGTAATCTGTCTCCACAGATTTTCATTACCAGCATGCTACCAACAAAGAATCTGCCCTCCTCCAGATCAAATGCCTTGTTATCATTAAACAGCACGATAAAGTCAGAGTCTCCCAGGATGATCGACCCACCACAGTTCTTGAAGCCTTCAATAATTTCCTTAACCTCATTCAAATCAGTAAGTCGAAGGTCTCCATTCGTTGCAATGATAAGTGCATGACGATCCGCTCTGATTGCATTCTTATTTACTGCATTCTCTACGAATCCATCTGTCAGAGGATTCAGTTTAATTTCTATATTCTTATTCATCTAATGTCTCCTTAAATTATCCCTGAAGCCATATCATGCTTCACCAGGGACTTGTAGTAGTTGTTCATTGTAAGAGGTGCGTTGTACAGAGCAGCCAACAGATACTGCTTCATATTCCTAATCAAAGTCGTATTATCAGACATACTCTGAAGCACAAACTCCAAATGTCCGGAATCCAGCTTCATAAACCGACTCTTCACGATATCTATTGGACGTTGCTCTCCTGCAATACCAATGGTCTTTCTTGTCGAACACAAAGTATCCAGAATTAGCTCTAGGATTTCATCAATAACCTCTTTGTCATAGGGATATCGTTCCTTCATGATATCGATTGCCAATTCCTCCATAAAATACTGACGGTACTGAGATCTCTCATCTCTTCCCTTCTCATCCTTAGAAGAGATTAGATTAGTATCTATAAATTCAGTCTTATTATTCTCAGTATTATTACATCGTAATTTTTCCGACCCTAGACCCGGAACATCTCCGAGTCCAGAATCGGAATTCTTACGAGTCAAGAATCGTAAGCTCTCCGTATCAAGGAAGTTCTTCACATAGATCCTGGTAGGTTTCCCCTGGCCTTGCATTACACGCTGGATCAGATCAATTTCTTCAAGCTCTACCAAAAGCTTTGTGGCTGTTTTATCTGAAATGTTCATTGCCTTGCAGATACTTTTATTTGTCATATAGACAAAGATCCTGCCGTTATCATCGAACCACCCGCTTTTGTCAGAAAGAGATTCTCTATCCAGCAATATTCCATACAAAGCCTTTGCTGGAATCGAAAGCTTCTCGTATTCCGGTTCTGTAAAGAGCGCTTTCGGTGTCCGGTAAAACACAAACTGCTCTGACTGACCTCTGTAAAAATATCCTCGTCCCACAACATCACCTCTTTTTACTGGCGTTGTGTTCCTCCATAATCTTCTTCATGCAAGGCCAGCAATAGCTTCTTGCCCTTCCATAACAGCAAGGAGTCTTACAATTACAGGGGGAGGCAATTGCTCCCTCCCTTGTGTATGGTGCATGACCACCTCGCTTCGTTCCTGAAGGAATCTGATGGACTATGAGGATAGATCCTCGTCTACTCATAGTGCCTCGCCTCCTCTGGACTTCTTCACTGCATCCTTGGTATGCTTCTCAGATGCTTCCTTAGCAACCTCTTCCTTCTTGGCCTTAAGGTCATCAAGAAGAGAACCTTTGTCCGAATCACGCTCATCAGCATCTCTTTCAGCCTGACGTTCCTCGAACTTATCAGCCATCTCAAAGATATGCTCCTTGGAATCATAGTGATATACATGGTCGGTAAGCTGGTCTTCCGGTGCAACCTGAGTCGCATTGACTTCTCTTACCATAGCTTCCAGATCCTTTGCGGTCATCTCTCCATTATCTCTAACGAGAAGAACCTCATGGATACTACTTGGAAGAACATAGAAGTCTCCACCAAGCTTTTCAGCTGCATCCTCAAAGAAATTCGGATAAGCAATTACACCAGCTCCGTGGATATTGTCAGATACACCGGCAACAAACATCTGCTCATCAGCCGGATCAATCTCCGGAATCATTCCAGGTCCCATCATTTCAGTCATTACAACCGACATTCCTCTAATCTCGGAAGGTCTGATCTCCGGTGCATTTACCAATGCATCCTCACGGAGCTGATCATGGGTAACACCAAACTGTTCCATAAGATCATTTGTAACAAGTACGGAGCTTCTTCCCTCGCTGTCCTGCCCCAGGATTAATCGATAAACAACTGCGATGTCCTCCATCTGTTCATGCGGAACACTCTGAAGCATATCTGCATTGCGATCAGCCGATACAACTTCCATTGCAAGCTTGGTCTTCATCTCATCATAGTTGGTAAGATCCTCCACGTTGATCTCCGGAGTATTCTCTATACCAGCGATAATGGAATCAGCTGCTTTTGCGACTACTTCGCTGTAGCTCTGACCATCCTCGATTGCATCACAGATAGCACTGAGATTCGCATTCACACCGATACGACTTCCTTCAGGTGTAATGCTAAGTGCCTCGTAAGAAGCATTTAACTTCTCAACATGATGTTCACTGATGTCCGCTTTAATTCCGTGCGCTTCAAGCATCTGACCAAGATCATCTTTAACTCTGTCCTTAAGTTCTTCACTGTTCATAAGTTTGATTTCCTTTCTTTTGCATAGTGTTGTGTTCCAGGTCGTCACCTGATTTCGGGCAAAAGAAAAGCGCCAGACTCGCGACCTTACGATCACGAGCTGACGCTCTCAATTACCTTATTAAATTTCTGCAGAAAAAATGGACCTCTGAGGAAGTTGTTTGCTTCACTTCAGTAGATCCATTGTAATAATATCACAGGGATTTTCTTAAGAAAATGGATGGCAAGTGGACAATTAGTACCCTTTGCCTTTTATTCATCCTATTTCATTCCCTTAAACATACGTGTCATAACAAAATTCTCGTGAAAGCTACCTTTATTACCATGTATTCCAGTTACCAGACTGTAGTTTTTCTCCATAACATCAAAAATATCGTTCATTTCAAATTCAGGGAATTTCTCAAAATTACAAAGATTGAAGATAAATTTGTCATCCGATAATTCAAATACAATCATCTTACCGTCTCCATTCCAATCAATCTTTCCTGTCGGAATATCACTTAATCCAATCAGATCTGTTGAATAATCCCTCTTAATAAAATACAATTTCCAAGCACCGTGATACTCCATCTCCTCCGGATTACGAATAAAATCCAGAAAATCAAAATGTATATCCTGCGCTTCTGGGATTGAAAGGAACTTAGCAAATATCGCCTTAACAATCTGTATTTTTGTTTGCTTCTGAAATCCCTTTACTTTCTTCGGATCACCATCTTCTGAATAGAATTTCTTATACGCTTCATCGTATTTCCCAAGAAAAGTATTACATTTACGGCACAAAGTTCTTGCAGTTCTTCCCTTTGGATATAGGTCTTTGGCCAAATGCTGATCAAAATACTTATCAGCGCACTCTTTTGGATCTTCTCCATTTTTGATTGCAGCGCTGATTGCTTCTTTTAGTTCAGGATTATCTCCCATAAGAGTATCCATGAACTTTGTTAAATCAAGTTCAATAATATCGTCATTTCCTACACTATGAGCTGGATAATGCTCCTCACTCATGTCTTCATCATTAAAATACTGTTCACACAGTCTACACTGTATCTTTTGTTCGTTCAAACAGTTTCCCCCTTTAATATCTTTATATCTTTGCTAATAATCCTTTCATTCCAATCAAAACAGACTCACCAAAATAGCGAACCATTCTTGGTAATGAACCAATAACCGTTCCTGCAATCATTGCTTCGATAAACAGCTTCCAGTCTACCGGTGGCATAAACAAGCAGCTAAGCCCGGCCAAAATAATAAATCCACCTACTAGTCCAAAGATAAAACCAAATACGCCACCTGCAAAATCAATCATGCAAATAAGAATCGTAAGTACAATCTGTACCGGTAACAGTACCACCTTCAATAAGAAATGAAGAACACTTCTAAATACTCTCAATGCGATCATAGTTGGCACCTCCTTATTTACTTAGGATCTGCTCCATGAACTGAATTACTTCCTTCTGTTCCTGACCACTCAGCTTCATAAACAGCTGATAATATGCTCCAAGCCTCTGCATACGATTTTCCTCCTCTTGATCTGCACCAAAGAGCAGCCAATTTGTTGTCACATGATATAAGCCTGCAAAATCTTTTATTTCTTCTGCTGTAACTGCTCTTTTCCCTGCCTCAATCGCACTAAGCGTTGGGCGTGACATTTCCATACTACGTGCAGCATTCTCTTGATACATGCCTACATTGTTTCTTGCTTCTTTTAATCTAATACCAATGGTTTTATCCATGCTGCGCCTCCATGTCAGCTTTTCTGACATCTTAAACATAACACATTTGCTGATCAATGTCAGTATTTCTAACATAGAATTCACAGATAATTCCAGACTCATGAAAATCATGAGCCTGGATTCATGATGTTATGCCTTCATTCCGGACCATTGTTCAAGCAACTGAAGGATCTGCATTTCCATTTCTCTTGCTGAGGTTTTCTGAGGAAAATACTTCTGAAGAATATTGCTATCAAACACCACTCGATTAAGAGGATTCTTCTTCTCTTCATCCATAATGCTTTCTATTAATTCAGCAGTACATGTTCCTTCCTGGCTCGATTTCTTAAGTCTTTGGGCCTGTGACAGGGATGGTGTTGTCTGAGCAAGTTCCATGGCCTCATAGAATTCCTTCTGTTCCTCAGGCTTCATATAAGAGAGTTCTACTGCAGGATTAAAGGCAATCTTCTTTTCATCCACTAGATCAAGAAGCTCCGGTATAAGATTATTCAATCGTACAAATCGCTGAACTGTTCTTGCACTCTCACCGGTCTGCTTTGCTAACTCTTCATCTGCACGTAACCTCGTGCCAACTTGGCACGAAGTAAGGTCTGTTCTCTTGCCCTGGTGCTTAAGAGCTTCCATTTTCATCTTATAAGCCTTCGCTCTTTCACTCGGAAGAATATGTTCTCTTTGCAGATTGGAATCTACCATCAAGATTGTAGCCGTGTCGTCGTCCATCTCTCTGACTATTGCCGGTATTTCTTCCTTTCCAGCTAAGATAGATGCATACCTTCTTCTATGACCAGATATCATTTCATACTCTCCGTTGCCATCAGGTCGGATAATAACCGGAACCAATACTCCATACTCTCGAATACTATCTACGGTCTTTCTCATATCCTCATCATCCAGAACCTTAAAAGGATGATTTTTGAATTCATGGATTTGATTCACCGGAATACTCACTACATGTTCACCGGTCTCTTGTCTATTCTCTTCGGTTGTAAAAATATCATCATAGCTCTTTAAGCTAATGTTAGTTCCTCTTTTGGTCATATTTCAGCACCTCCTGTGTTAATGATTCATACGCTTCTGCTACTTTTCCTGAAGGGTCATAGGCAAAAATACTCTTGCCCTCCGCACTCGTTTCTGCAGCTCTGACAGATCTCGGTATCTCTGTCTTGAATACAGTGATTTTGTTGCAGTACGTATTTCTAATTAAGTTACTGATATCCTTGGCATAATTCGTTCTGGCATCTACCATAGTGATTAGAATTCCTTCAATGCACAGTTTAGGATTAATCTGACGCTTAACCTGATTGATTGTAGAGAGTAATTGCTCTAATCCCTTAGCTGATAAGTAATTGGCTTGAACAGGAACCAATGTTGCATCAGAAGCAGCCAAAGCATTTACAGTAAGCATTCCTAAACTAGGCATACAATCTAAAAGGATATAATCGTATCGCTCTCTGAGTGGTTCCAAGAACTGCTTAAGAATACGTTCTCGATTCATGGTATTCACAAGCGACACCTCAAGTCCTGCAAGTGAAATATTCGAAGGAATCAAATCTATACCTTCCTGCTGATGGATCAATACCTCATCCAATGCCACTGGATTCTCACTTATTGTTCCATTCAGAAGATCTGAGAGTGTCAGCTCCAGGTCATCAGGTCTCGGATACCCCAGGCTGATCGTCAGTGATGCCTGGGGATCTGTATCTATAAGCAAAACCTTTTTATTCTGTCTTGAAAGTCCAATTCCTAAATTCTCTACCGTTGTTGTTTTAGCTGTGCCTCCTTTCTGATTTACCACAGCAATGATTGTTGACTGCTTTTTCATACTGTCTCCTTCCAGTGTGCCATGTCATAGCTGACCTTGGCCGTGTAATAATGATCGATTATTAATGGTGCGTTATAGATTGTTGCGAGTAGATACTGCTTCACATTTCTGATATCTGTAATTTGGTTCTTAAAGCAATCCAATATGTACTCCATATGCCCTGAATCAATTTTCATAAACTGAGCCTTTACAACATCTACCGGCTTGTCATCTCCGGATATCCGAATTGTCTTTGCCATGCTGCATAAGACATCAACCATAAGATCAAAGATTTCATTGATCCGTCCGACTTCATAAGGATTGTTCTGGATAAGTATGTCTATGCTTAGCTTCTCCCTAAGATAATCCTCATACTGTTTTCTGATTCGCATTGGATCATCCATCCTAACCACCTTTACTCCTGGATTTGCTGATTCCGCCGATAGATTGATTAGATCAGTCTGACTAAAATCAGTTTGGTTAGTATTAGTATTATTAGTGAATGATTTCCATGAGTCCGGACTTGTGATTTTCACATCTCTGGACTCACGATTTTCATGAGTCACGATTTTGCTCTTTCTGTCTCCATCCCCATGCAGTCCTGTTGCAAAATCTTTCACATAGATTCTTGTTGGCTTCCCCTGCCCTTGCTTTTGGCGTTCAATAAGTCCTGCCTTTGTCTCTAACTCCTTGAGCAGCTTTGTAGCCTTCTGATTTGCGCAATGCATATCAGCCATGATCTGCTCCAAGGTGTAGTAGATATAGACCTTGCCTTCTTCATCAAGCCATCCATTCTTAGCTGACAAGGATGATCTATCCAGCAAGAGTGAGTACAGGAACTTAGAATCCATTGTGATACCTGCGAATCTATCATCTGTAATCAACATCTTCGGCACTTGATAGAATGCAAACTGTTCTGTTCCTCTTCCGTAGAAATAATCAAAACCCATTGGCGTACCTCCTTTCTTTTGTTTTGCAGAAATAAAAAAAGACGCTTAACTCACAGGAAATGCTGTAAGCTAAGCGTCTTCCGACGATTCTTATTTTGTTTTATCTAACAGGTTCAGGCTTTGCACCTACTGTGTCGACGTAGGCGTTTGTTTTGCACCTACTGTGTCGAGTTCAACAGCTACAATTACCCGAATATACTTTTTCAGATGCTTTCCACGCTCTGACCAATCGGTCTTTTCAAACGTGAAATGCTCGTAAAAGTGCGTAAATTCAAGGACTTCTACTAATTCACCTTTTGCAGTAACACAACAGTCTCCACATGTTCGGTTCTTGGAAACATATCAACAAGATCTAATCGATTTGTGACATATCCAGCTCGTCTAAATTGTTTCAAATCTCGTACTAACGTTCTTGGATCACAAGAAATATATAAGATCTTCTTTGGTGCTAAAGAAGTCGAGGCATAAATAAATTGCTGTGTCGTACCCGCTCTTGGTGGATCCAATACAATCACATCATAGGGATGATGATAGCGTTTGGCTTCCATCATAAATGCGGTAGCATCCATATCCACAAATTGCATATTTTTGATATGGTTTTGTCTTGCATTGATCTTAGCATAATGAATAGCCTCTTTATTGATTTCGACTCCCATCACGCTTTTACAAGAATCTGCTAATGATAAACCTATCGTTCCTAGACCACAATATGTATCCAATACCGTTTCTTTACCGGTTAATTGCAGTTTTTCTTTGGCTAATCCATACAAAACTTCACATTGTTGGGAATGAATTTGATAAAAAGCTGTTGCTGGAATCGTGATCTTTTTTCCACATAAAATATCATCGATGGTTCCATTTCCATATAAAACCATAGGCTTATTTTCCATGACCACACTGGTTTTACGACCATTGACTTCTTGCAGGATCGTTTTGATTTCAGGATGCTTATTTTTAAGAGCATGAATCATATTCTTTCGTGAAGGAAAGATATTGGTTCCAGTCACAAATACAACCATCACTTCATTGGTTGCATGTCCCCAACGAATCAAGACATGTCGCAATACGCCGGTTCCAGTTTGTTCATTGTATAAATAGATTTTCATCGATTGAACCAATTCCGTAATGGTATCGATGATATCATTGATGATCTTGGGTTGTAAGGATCGACCTCCATCTTTAATCACTCGATGACTATGTGGTGCATATTGTCCCGCATACACTACTCCTTTATGTTTCGCAAAGGCAACAATGACTTTATTTCGATAATGTTTATCTAAGGCAGCCGAATGAATAGGTCCTACTTCAATTGGTAAATGATTCTTTTTGACCAATTCTTCGACTATATCTTGTTTTTGTTTTAGATTCATACTATTCTCCATTTCTATATAACTCTAACAAAAAAACAGCCGATTTGCATCGACTGTCTTCATTTATTTATTGGAATCGACCAACAATTCACAAATCTTACGACTATAAGCAATTGGATCATCAATTGGGAATCCTTCAATCAACGAGGCTTGATCATATAAAACATCAGCAACTTCTTTGACCTTATCTTTATCCGTTTCATATAAATGTTTTAACGTGGTAAAGATGGGATGGTTTGGATTTAATTCCAAAATACGTTCGGCCTTCATGCCGCCCATTGGGCCACTGCCCTCTGGAGCATTCGCAAACACTTTTTCCATTTCAAATGAAACCCCTTCACCAGCACTCAAACAAACAGGATCATCACTTAATTTATTGGATACTTTGACGTCTACGACTTTATCTTTTAGACTTTCTTTCATGAAATCCAACAATTCTTGATTGTCTTTTGTCGTTTGTTCCAATTCCTTCTTTTCATCTTCCGAATCCAGATCCAAATCACCTTGACTCGCATTCTTGAATGTTTTTTCACGGAAGTTCTGTAACGTCTGCATGACGAATTCATCAACATCATCCAACAAGTAGATAACTTCATATCCTTTATTTTTCAAAGTCTGTACGATTGGCAATTTATCGATCAATGTCATATCCGAACCAGAAACATAATAAATCGATTTCTGATCTTCTTTCATACGATCGACATATTCATTTAAAGTTGCTAATTTTTGCTCATGACTGGTATAGAACATCAATAAGTTTTCAAGCTTATCTTTGTCCATGCCCCAATTGTTGTACACACCAAACTTAATATTCAAACCAAAGTTATTCCAGAACTTTTCATATTCCTCACGTTCTTTGGTCATCATTGTATTCAATTCCGATAAAACTTTTTTCTCAATTCGTTTGGCAATCAATTTCAATTGATTATCATGTTGCAACATTTCACGAGAAATATTCAAGGAAAGATCTTGACTATCCACCAAACCTTTCACAAAACGTAAGTAATCGGGTAATAATTCTTCGGCATGATCCATGATAAATACGCCACGACTATATAGTTGTAAACCTTTCTTATAGTCTTGTTGATAGAAGCCCATAGGTACACGACCGGGAATATACAACAAAGCCGTAAAGCTTACATTTCCTTCGACACTGAAATGAATGACCCGTTGTGGATCTTGGAAATCTTGGAAATGATCCTTATAGAATTGATCATATTCTTCCTTTTTGATCTGCGATTTTTGACGCTTCCACAAAGGAATCATCGAATTCAATGTTTTATCTTCTACAACCGTTTCATATTCCGGCTTTTCTTGATCTTTCGTTTCCTCTTTGACCTTTTGTGTCTCCACTTCCATCTTGATTGGATAACGAATATAATCCGAATACTTCTTGACTAGATTTTCCAATGTATATGTTTCCAAATATTGAGAATAATCTTCATCATCGGTATCTTCTTTTAAAGCTAAAATGATGGTTGTGCCTCGTTCTTCCTTATCACTTTCGGTAATGTAGTATCCATCATCCCCTTGGCTGACCCATTTATAAGCGGTATCTGCTCCATCCTTTTTCGAAACGACCGTTACCGATTTTGCAACCATAAAGGCCGAATAAAAACCAACACCAAATTGACCAATGATATCTACATCGGCATCGGTATTGTCTTCTTTCTTTTCCATCTGTTCTTTAAAAGCCAAAGAACCCGATTTTGCGATCGTACCCAAGTTTTCTTCCAATTCATCGGCATCCATACCAATTCCATTATCGGAAATGGTCAATGTACGATTTTCTTTATCTGGATCTAAGCGAATCTCAAATTTTGACGCATCCACATGACCCGCATGTTTAAAATAATATTTATCGATCGCATCACTCGCATTGGAAATCAACTCACGTAAAAAGATTTCTTTATGTGTGTAAATCGAATTGATCATCAAATCCAAAAGACGTTTTGATTCTGATTTAAACTGTTTTTTTCTTGGCATACTCACCACTCCTTTTTAGCACTCCTTGCATCTACCTGCTAATCATACAACGTATTATTAGCACTGTCAAGGAATGAGTGATAAAAAAGGAGTGGAATATCCAATGTCATTAAGTTAAGAAATGACGGCTTTGAGGGGAACACAAAAAATGTGCT
>OLWG01000443.1_pt1 | contig 16650 bp, 14 predicted proteins | sample 1673721 | NCBI WGS metagenome assembly OLWG01 (sample SAMEA103958125, study PRJEB25191) | human gut metagenome | reverse complement strand
GTGGAGAGCTGCATCTGCAGGCGGGCGGAGTCCAAAGCTGTGCCCGAGCCTATGATTTTCTGCTTTGGCCAGTCAAGCTTGTACTGCAGGTATTCGGCAATAATATCGCATGGGTTGGAAATGGAAATAATGATGCCGTCAAATCCGGATTTTTCAATGAGCGGGAGGAATTCCTTGCTCGTATCGACGGCGCTGTTCATCATGTCGAGGCGGTTCTGTCCCTGAAGGCGCGGCTTGCCGGATGCATTGACGAGGATATCCGCATCTTTCATATCATCGACTGTGCCTGCATAGGCTTCGAAATGATGCGGCTGGTAACTTACGGCATCAAGCAGATCCAAAGATTCGCCTGTTGCCTTGTCATGATTGATATCATAGAAAACGACTTCGTCTGCAAGTCCCTGGACTGCAAACTGAAGGGCTAAGTGGGAGCCTACGTTGCCGGCTCCGATGATTCCGATTTTTCTGGTTTTGATTGACATAAGATTCTCTTCTCCTTTACTCCAAACGAACCAGATGGGCTGATTCAGGGTACATACCATTCTCCTGTACGAATCGTTATCAATACATAGAATACAATTATCTGTTTAATAGATAATTACAGTTATTATACTACAAGAAATTTGCGATGTATATTCCTGAAATAAAGGCAGTGAAACGAAATTTCTGAATTTCCAAGAAGCTGTAGGAAACTGATGCCTCCTTGATGTATAATATAAATGTATATGTTTTTTATTATTGAGGTGCAAAATGACTGATTTAGAAGAAATACAGAGACGCCGTACATTTGCCATTATTTCACATCCGGATGCCGGTAAAACGACATTGACGGAAAAACTTCTGCTTTACGGGGGTGCTATTCACCTGGCAGGCTCCGTAAAAGCAAGGAAAACAGCCAGATATGCAGTGTCTGACTGGATGGAAATTGAAAAGCAGCGCGGTATTTCTGTAACGAGTTCCGTACTGCAGTTTGACTATGCAGGATGCAGAATCAATATTCTGGATACGCCAGGGCATGCGGATTTCTCTGAAGATACATATCGTACACTGATGGCCGTCGACTCGGCTGTCATGGTCATCGACGTTGCAAAAGGTGTCGAAGCGCAGACAAAGAAACTTTTCAAAGTTTGCTCTGACAGAGGCATCCCGATTTTTACATTCGTCAATAAAATCGACCACTTTGGCAAGAATCCATTTGATCTGATGGCTGAAATCGAGGACGTCCTTGGCATCCGTTCCTGCCCGATGAACTGGCCGATTGGCGTAAACGGCAATTACACAGGGATTTATGACAGGGAGACAGAAATGTGCCACCTGTTCCTGAAGGACAATGCCCACGGCGTCAAGAAGCTCGAAGTTATCTCCGGCAAGATTGATGACGAAGCAATCAAATCGAATCTGACTCCGGAAATCATTGAATCTCTCGAAAGTGATCTGGAACTTCTTGATGAAGCCGGCGATCCTTTTGATGAAGAAAAAGTAAAGAAAGGGGAACTGACACCGATGTTCTTTGGCTCGGCCATGACGAACTTCGGCGTGCAGCCGTTCCTTGAAAAATACCTGCAGCTTGCTCCGCCTCCGGAACCTAGAAAAACGCTGGAAGGTTCGATTTCCCCGGAAGATCCATCCTTCTCCGCTTTCGTTTTCAAAATCCAGGCGAATATGGATCCCAAGCATCACGACAGAGTCGCATTCATGCGCATCTGCTCCGGCATTTTCGAAAAGGGCGCAAGCGTCCTTCACCGCCAGAGCGGCAAGATGCTCCGCCTGTCCCAGCCGCAGCAGTTCCTTGCCACGGAAAGACAGACCGTCGAAAAAGCATACCCGGGTGATATCATCGGTATTTTTGATACAGGCGAACTTGGTGTGGGAGATACAGTCTGTGAGAAGAAGCATCCTGTCACATTCATTGATTTCCCTGTATTCCCGCCGGAACTCTTTGCCCGGATTTCCCCGGAAAGCAGCATGAAGAGAAAGCAGTTCCTGAACGGCGTAGGACAGCTTGCCCAGGAAGGCGCCATTCAGGTTTACAAGCAGCCGTATATCATGGAATCCTTCATTATCGGTGCTGTCGGCCAGCTCCAGTTTGAAGTCATGAAGTACCGTCTTGAAAATGAATACAATGTAACTGTAAATCTGGATCTTATGGAATATACGACAGCCCGCTGGACGGAAGGCGATGTTCCGCCGGAAGAACTGATTGGCATCGACAATGCACTTGTCGTATACGACAGAAGGGAACGTCCGGTATACCTGCTTCCAAATGCATGGCAGGCAGGATGGCTCGAACAGAGAAATCCGAAGGTCAAATTCCTTGAAAGCCCGCCTGTAGGAGTGGCAGAACTGGAAGGAAACTGATCAAGGCGAATCGAATAAAAAAAGGAGCAGTGGAATGCAGCAATGCATGATCCACGGCTCCTTTTTTTATTGAAATTGAGAGAATTCACGCTTTAGCGCCTATATTTGAAATAAAAATATATACAGGCTCATTAAAATTATATATAATATACCAAAACGCTGAAACAGAGAATGATAGATATGAACTAAACGGGGCGGTGAGTATGGCAAGAAGAAAAGGTTTGAAACAGTGGGACAAAATATCAACAGAAGGCTGGATGACGCTTTTAGGCGATAATGCTGTCATGAGCCAGCTGATGATGAGAATATTCTCCAAGCTCTACTATACCCCGGATTATACAGACAATGCGAAGAATATTGCAGAAGCTCTTTATATGGAATACCGTGCCCTGAATGCAGGCGTCGGCTGGGCAGGAAACAAGATCAAGAGCCTGTATGAAGAAGGAAAGCTGGCTAAGAACAGCGAGGCTGATGGAGCGGAAGAAACAGGCAGCGAAGACGCTGCCGGCGAAGGGGCTCTAAAAGCAGATGCCGCACCTAAGAAAAGAGCCCCCTGGGAGTATGTCTTTGATGGTTCTGAAAGTGAAGACGGCACTTATTTCTGGATTTTGAAACCGGAAGCCGTCCGTGCTTACCGCGAACTTGTTGAAGCCGATATCTGGGGCGGAGAAGCTATCCGAAGATTCCTCGATGAGGACGTATCAGCGGCCGGAGTGGAAGGAAATCTTTTTTCAAAGCCATCTGAAACAACAGTAGGAAGAATCCGCCGCTATCTTGATGAAGAGCATACCTTTCACCGCAAATCCTTTGGTGAACATCCAAGGTGCACCGTTTGCGGAGCAGAAAGACTTTCTTTATTGAGAGCCGTTCCCTACGGAGATGATGACTTCAACCATAAGGGGCTCGTCTTCTGCCCGACGCATGGGTCACTGTTTGGAGCGCATTTGATTACATTTAATGACAGGGGAGAACTCCTGATATCCGACCGCCTGACAGATAAGGAGAAATCTCTTTTCAATCTGACAGAAGGCATGCATGCAGTAAACCCGTTCAGCCGCCGCAGGATGGCTGTACATAGAAGAATTTTTAATAAGGAAGGCAGGAAGCACAAATGATTTTATCCGGAAGAGAAATCGTTCGGCATATGGGTGAGGAAATAATCATTGATCCGTTTGATCCCAAAAAGGTAAATCCCAACAGTTACAATCTGACACTGTCCGATGAGCTTATGGTTTATGACAATCATGAGCTGGATATGAAAAAGAAGAATGCCGGACACCTCCTCCATATACCGGAAGAAGGAATTCTTCTTGAACCAAACAAGCTCTACCTGGGAAGAACAAGAGAATATACAAAGACGAAGTGCTTTGTGCCGATGCTGGAAGGAAGATCTTCTATCGGACGGCTTGGTCTCTTCATCCACGTTACGGCAGGGTTCGGCGATGTAGGATTCTCAGGCTACTGGACACTTGAAATGTTCTGCGTGCAGCCGATCCGCATCTATGCAGGAGTAGAGATCTGCCAGATCTATTTCCATACGGTTCTTGGCGAAGCTGATACGTATGATCAGGGAAAATATCAAAATAATACAGGAATTCAGCCCAGCCTCCTTTACAAAGATTTCGAAAAGTAGTATTATTAGAATAACTTTATAGCACATAAAGCAAAGAAGCTTGCAGCAGATGTACGGTTCCCGTATGTCTCGCTGCTTTTTTATTTCTCTGCAGTGCACAAATGTTTCCGGAGGCACAAGAGCAAACTACAGCACCAGTGCTTTCTAAGAGAACCAAGGAGGTCGACAGTTATGAAAAAGGCAATGAAGAAATTGATGGTAGCAGGTGTCCTTTGCATGGCAGGTGCTGCATTCCTGGCAGGCTGCGGAAGCGATAGTTCTTCTGGTGGCAAACAGTTCCTGAACATCGCAACCGGCGGTACAGCAGGCACCTATTATCCTCTGGGCGGCGCATTAGCTGAAATCCTGAACCAGAACATCAAAGGGATGAACGCTTCCGCACAGTCCACCGGCGCATCCGTAGCTAACGTCAATATGCTGAAAGACGGATCCGTTGATATCGCTTTCATCCAGAACGATATTGCTTACTACGCAGCAAATGGCAAGGAAATGTTCAAAGACAATAAAGTGGATTCCCTCCGCGGTCTTGCAGCTCTCTATCCGGAAACAATTCAGTTCGTTACAACCCAGGACAAGGGAATTAAGACAATTGCCGACCTGAAAGGCAAGAAAGTAGCAGTCGGCGCATCCGGCTCCGGTGCTGAAGCCAATGCACGCCAGATTCTGGAAGCTTATGGAATCACATACAATGATATTGATGTACAGTACCTCTCCTTCGGCGAAGCAGTCGATGCTCTGAAGGATGGCAACGTTGATGCAGGCGTCGTTGTAGCAGGCTTCCCGACAGCAGCCGTACAGGACCTTGCTGCTAACAAATCTGCTGCTATCGTTGATATCGATCCGAAGATTTCTGATCAGCTGATGCAGAAATATCCATACTACACCAAGATGGTCATTCCGAAGGGCACTTATCCTGGACAGACAGAAGACGTCAATACTGTAGCTGTTAAGTGCGTCATCGTCGGAACAACAAAACTCAGCGATGAAATGGGCGGAGAAATCGTCAAAGCTCTCTACACGCATCTCGACCGCATGAAAGCAGCTCACGCCGTAGGCAAGTACATTACGAAGGACACCGCTCTGGAAGGTATGTCCATTCAGATGAACGCCGGTGCTGAAAAGTATCTGAAGTCTAACTAAAGGGTTCATCTCATTACGCCGATTCTTTAAAAAGGAAGGAGGGGGAACGGACTCTGCGGGGCAGGGTCCGTTCTCACTTTAATGAGAAAGCAGAAAAATGGGAAATTAGAAACAGTCCTGATTGTTTTCGGGCTGATTATCTGTCTGGTTATTGCTGTCGGAGGATGGATTATCCGGCAGCCATACCTGTTCGGACAAACCTCGGACGGATTTATCATCAGGCAGAGAGTGGAAGCAGGAACACCCGTAACGCTGGTTTATAGACATTCCGTACAGAAGACGATGATTTATGAATATCTGGAAGTCAATAAAGCAACGGAAGGATTCGTCCTGAAGTCCACCAAGTACCAATCGCTGGGAGTTGGCCTGCCATTCTCACAGGGAGATGGTGATTTCAGGGAAGAAGACGGCTGGTTCATCATGGATAACATGAGCCGCAATTTCCCGGAATTATCGATTAGAAATGGTGTAACCAATGAAGAGAAGGTCTATGTGGGAGATAAGGAATATGAGCTGTCAAAGCTGATGCCTCTGGGAAAAGAACTTCATCTCTACGTAGCGCCTCTTTACAAAGGTTGGTATATGAAAAAAGAAATTAGGAGCTGATACTCTTGGATGAATTAAAGAAAAATGGGACGAATCCGCCGAATGATACAGAACCCATAAACGGGGAGCTCACAGATGAACTCCAAAAGAAGCTCAAGGAATTGGATAAGGAATCCAATACCGTAGAGTACTCTGGCATCTTCGGGAAAATCATTGCAGCAATCTGCATTTGCTTCTCCCTCTTCCAGATCTACACAGGGATTTTTGGTACATTAGATGCCATGATCCAGAGATGTATCCACTTGTCGTTCGGTCTCTGCCTGGTGTACCTGCTCTGCCCGACAAAGAAGGAATGGATCAAAGACGGGAAATTCCACTGGCTTGATGTGGGACTTGCCATTCTGGCCATGGTTCCGCCGGTATACATCCTTGTCAATTACCAGCAGCTCATCCTCCGCGCCGGCACCGTAACGCCACTTGATACGGTCATTGGCACGCTGGGGATTGTCATGGTCATTGAAGCAGCAAGACGTATCGTCGGACTGCCGATTGTCATCGTCGTACTGTGCTTCCTGGGATTCGGCTTTTTTGGGCCGTACATGCCCGGACCATTGGCACACAGGGGACTTTCCCTGCAGCAGATGGTCGGACACCTCTTCTTTACGACGGAAGGCGTATTCGGTATTCCGCTGGGCGTATCCTCAACATTCATCGCTCGGAACTGCCTTGTGCTTGGTGTTGGTTTTCTGTGCATTGGCTTTTGTGATCTCATTGATTCTTCCGCGCTTGAAAGACCAACTGAATCTCAGCGGCTCATTGGAGCCGTAAATTCTTCATTGATATTGCGAACGCCATTGCAGGCTGGGCATCCGGTGGTCCGGCAAAAGTTGCCGTACTTTCCTCTGCTCTCCAGGGCACCATTTCCGGATCTTCCGTTGCAAACGTTGTAGGTTCTGGCTCCTTCACCATTCCGATGATGAAGAAACTGGGTTACCATAAGAACTTTGCAGGCGCCGTAGAAGCTGCCGCTTCCACAGGCGGCCAGCTGATGCCTCCTATCATGGGCGCAGCTGCATTCCTGATGGCTGAATTCGTTGGTATTCCTTACATGGAAGTCGTTAAAGCGGCTGTCGTACCAGCTATCCTTTACTTCCTTGGCGTTTTCCTTGGCGTTCATTTTGAAGCAAAGAAACACCATCTGGAAGGAACGCCCAGAAGCGAACTTCCGCCATGGGGCAAAATCATGAAAGAAGAAGGCCATCTGGCTATTCCGCTGATTGCCATCATCGGGCTTCTTGCTTCCGGCTATACACCAATGAAAGCAGCTCTTGCAGGTATCTTCATTTCCATTGCAACAGCTATGCTTAGAAAAAATACCCGCATGAGCTTCTATGACATTGTAGACGGCCTCATCAAGGGTGCCAGAGGCGCTTTAGGCGTACTCGTAGCGTGCGCCGCTGCAGGTATGATCATCGGCGTTGTTACAAAGACAGGTGTCGGCCTGAAACTGGCTTCCGCACTCGTTACTGTTGCTGCAGGCAACTTCATGCTTCTCCTGTTCTGCACCATGCTCACTTCCCTGATCCTCGGGATGGGCGTTCCGACAACAGCAAACTACGTTATTACATCCACAATCGCTGCTCCAGCCCTGATTCAGCTTGGCGTTCCTACGCTGGCAGCGCACATGTTCGTATTCTACTTCGGTATCATTGCGGATATCACTCCGCCGGTTGCTCTGGCAGCATATGCTGGCTCTGCAATTTCAGGAGGTGACCCGCTGAAAACGGGCGTGAATGCATCAAAGCTGGGCATAGCCGCGTTTATCATTCCATATGTATTCGTTCTGTCTCCGCAGCTGCTTGGCATAGGAGCCACCTTTACGAGTGTTCTCATGACGACGACAACTGCCATCATCGGCATGATTGGTATTTCGGGAGCTATGATCGGCCAGTTCTATACCAGGGCAAATGTATTTGAACGTTTGATTCTGGCTGCAGGCGGCCTCTGCCTGATTGATCCTCATGGCCTGACAGATCTCATCGGCGTTGCACTTCTTGTAGGCGTAGGCGTCATGCAGTGGTTCAGAAGTAAAAAAGAAAAAGCATAAAAGCATAATAAAAAGCGTGTCCAATGCGGCACGCTTTTTATTATGCTCTGTTGATGATGAACTATTTTTCTTCTGTCTCGGAAGGCTCGCTGCTTTCCTGCGTGGTCTTATCCTTCTGGAGGAGCTCTTCATTTTCATTCCAGGGGAAATGGATATGAGGCGCCACACTGTTGAAGAAGTGCGGGAAATGAACGGTATCATCCCTTGCGTCCTTAGGTACGAAGACGGGAAGGCAGGCTGGAAGAATTTCAAGGTCAATAGGAAATTTTGGCCCCTTGTCGCCGTCAACGTTTGTCCAAAGTACATCATTTTCGTCAATGGAAATATGAGCCTTCTTCAAGCTGACAACGGTGACGAAGTCAGGACCCATCTGAATGCCTGCCAGAAGCTTTGGCGCCTGGCGGATGGCAAGAAGCCATTCGAAATCATGGAACAGGCAGAGCTTTATGACGCCCTTGTTCCTGTCTTCCGGCGGGATCAGGTTGCGGAAGCTCCCTGCTGAGTCAGTCAGCATGGCCGCAATTAAAGGAGAGGAGACCTGAATGACAGTGCCGTCGTCTTCTTCAATTCTGAAGTGATACGATTTCTGGCGGTTCAGGACCTGCATTCCCTTCATGAAGTAGGCAAGAGAACCAAAGAGTGTCTTTTCTTTGATGGTGACTTCTCCTACGGCTTCCGATAAGAGGCCTGCAGCAACGACATTGATGAAGTAGCGGTCATTTATCTTGCCGACGTCGATATTCGTTTTTACAGCCGTTTCAAGCATCCGTATAGCACCTTTTGGCGAGCGGGGGATGTGAAGGGCACGCGCCAGATCATTTACCGTACCGAAAGGGATGAATCCAAAGGCGGATTTCCCTCCAACAGGAACCATTCCGTTGATGGTTTCATTGATTGTGCCGTCGCCTCCCATGCAGATGATGTCATGGCCTTTTTTAGCGGCAATTTCAGCAAAATGTGTGGCATCTCCCGGTTTTTCCGTGAGCTTTATGGTAATGTCCTCAAACCGTTTTGACAGCACGGAGTGCAGCAAGGGTATGTACTTGGGGGCACGCTCACGCCCTGAAGTAGGGTTGACGATGACAGTACACTGTCCTGATTTTTCCATAAATTTACTCTCCCGAATGACTGCGGAATTGGGACCGCAGTTTGTTGATCTTATGCTTATTATATCAAATCATCATGGATTGTTGATACAAACATTTTACAAAAGGTCATTTCCCGGAAGTAAAATGCAGGGGCAGATATGGATTGTCTTACTCAAGATATAGCCTTATAATTCAAATAAGCTAAATTATTTCTTGACCCAATATAGAAAGATCTTCACGGAGGTTAGTTATGAAAGAACTTATTGTCAGGCAGTATATTGCAGATGCATTTACTGACACCGTTTTTAAAGGGAATCCTGCAGCCATTTGCCTGCTCCAGAATTGGATTTCTGATGAAATGATGCAAAATATCGCCAAAGAAAATCGCTTGTCAGAGACAGCATTTACTGTCAAAAAAGATCAGGATTATGAACTTAGATGGTTCACACCGGGCGGCGAAATAGATCTTTGCGGTCATGCTACCTTGGGAACGGCTTACATCCTCTTCAATTTTATAGAAAAGGATAGGGAAGATATCGTATTTCATACGATGAGCGGCAATCTGACTATCCATAGGAATGGGGATATTTATGAAATGGACATGCCGGCTTATGAGCTGAAAGAAATCCCGGTGACCGATGAGATGGAAAAGGCTGTCGGCATCCGTCCCAAAGAAGCCTGGATGGGCCGCGATCTGGTATGCGTTTTAGACAATGAAGAGGATGTCGTCCATGCAAAAATTGATCAGGAGGCAGTCCTGAAGCTGGATGGACTCTTACTGCATATCACTGCTAAAGGGAAAAGTTATGACTGCGTAACCAGGAGCTTTGCGCCGAAACTTTTAGTTGATGAAGATCCAGTCTGTGGCTCTGGCCATTGTCATGTCATACCTCTGTGGGCAGAAAAGCTTGGGAAAGGTAAATTGACAGCATGGCAGGCTTCCGAGAGAAGCGGTGTCCTTTACTGCCAGATGAAAGGGAAGCGGGTTATTCTTGGCGGTAAAGCGGCAATTTATTCAGAAGGATATATCCACATCCCTGAAGAATAAGGATTCCCTTTTATACGGGAATAAGCCGTGACGAGCGGTACGTGCATTGTATTTCATTTTTCCTTTGCTGATGCTGCGGTTGCTGCTAAAAAAGCATCTCATGTAATCTTTCCATGTTTTTTATTCAGTTCCCCAATTTTCCCAAATAAACTCTGCCAGGTGGGAAGGATAAGATGAAATGCTTCATCTGCTGTAAAGGGGAATCATTCTCGAACTTCATAAGGTACTTTATTGTCAGGCTGGATTGCAATAGTAGATTATATAGCAAAAATAAGAACTGAATAATAGTATACATTATAAATGTTTTACTCTAACATGATAAAGAAAGTTTAAGATGAAAAAGCTTGACAAGGCAAAATAATCAGATTATGATATACACATTCAAACAATCAAACAGCCAGAACAAGCGATGAGCAAGACAAAAGGTCTGTTGCAGTGTTCCTCAGAGAGCCGGTGTATGGTGCAAACCGGTGGACAGCAATATTCATAATATCCCTTGCGAGCTCTGGATCCGAAAAAAGTAGGAGCCGGCGTTCATTCACGTTACGAATAGATTGCTAAGTATAATGTAGGGTGGTACCGCGATACGTCGCCCCTATCTTCGTAGGGAGATAGGGCTTTTTTTGTACCTGTTCCATAGTATTTAGCACATGAGTGATAAACCGGAGTGGTACCGCGCAATGCGCCCCCGCAGGCAATATTTTTATGTCTGCGGGGTTTTGTTTTACTTCATCGGTTGGAAGGCTGGGATTAAAAAGTATTTTGAGAGGAAGAGGGAGACATTATGCAGAAGAAATGGTTCAAGGGAATGGCTGCTGTCATGGCAGCAGCAGCACTGGCCGGTGCATTTGCAGGATGCGGCGGAGACAAGAAAGCTGCCCAGAGCGGCGCAGCAGGACAGACAGTTAAATTCGGATTTGTAACTGCATATACAGGCCCCGGCGCAGCTTACGGCCAGGCTATGAAGGAAGGCGTTGATCTCGCTGTCGAAGAAATCAACAAAGATCCGAAGACAAAGATGAAGATCGATCTCGTAACTTACGATACCAAGCTGAACAAGGCAGAAGCAATCAATGCTGTCAAGAAGTGCATTGAACAGGATAAAGTCCTCGCTATTGAAGGTCCGATGACATCTGGCGAAATGTTTGCTGCAGGTCCCGTTGCCCAGCAGTCCAAGGTCGTTGCCTTTGGTACCGGCACCACAGCTCCTGGCATCACCGATCTTGGCGACTACATTTTCCGTAATGCTATCCCAGGCAAACTCGCAATTCCGGTTACTGTACAGAAAGCTTATGACAAGCTTGGCTTCAAGACCGTTGCTGTCATGTACTCCAACAACAATGACCAGATGGTCGGCGAAAACAAGATTTATCAGGACGTATTCAAGCAGCTGGGCGTCAATGTCGTAGATACTGAAACTTTCGCTGATAAAGATACAGACTTCTCTGCACAGCTGACAAAGATTCAGGCAGCTAATCCGGATGTCATCGCTATTGCAGGCCTCTATCAGGAAGGCGCTCTCATCGTCAAGAAAGCTCGTGAAATGGGAATGACCCAGCCGATCATCGGCAACAACGGCTTCAACAGCCCTGCATATATCCAGCAGGCAGGCGATGCTGCTAACGGCACACTTGTAGCTACCCCGTGGAACCCGGAACGCAAGAGCGACAAGGCTCAGGCATTCCGCAAGGCATATGTTGCCAAGTACGGACATGAACCAGATCAGTTCGCTGCTCAGGCTTACGATGCTATGTACGTTATGCACCAGGCTGCTGAACAGTCCGGCACAACAACAGACCGCAAGAAATTCCGTGATACACTGGCTAAGATCAAAGACTTCGAAGGCGCTACCGGCAAATTCCAGTTTGACGAACACCGCGATCCGAAGATGGATCTGGACGTTCTGCAGGTCAAAGACGGAAAGTGGGTACCGTTCGCTTAACAGGTCAGGAACTCCCTTTTCTGAAATAATCCATGAAAGAAGCACTGGAGGATGACTCCGGTGCTTTTTTCATGGAAATTTTCAAAAAAACTGGACTATTGAAAGAACCGAACCGATATTCTATAATAGAAAGACGGAATATTTATTTGGTGAAAATAAGTTTGGCGCTGGAAATGAGAAAAACGTACATATGCATTGATTTGAAGAGCTTTTATGCTTCTGTAGAGTGCATAGCCCGCGGCCTTGATCCCTTTTCTTCCAACCTGGTTGTCGCAGATCCCGGAAGGGGACATGGCGCACTCTGCCTGGCGGTAAGCCCTGCCATGAAGGCGAGAGGAGTCAGAAACCGCTGCCGTCTTTTTGAAATTCCTCCGGAAATGAAGTACATCGCGGCGCTTCCCCGGATGAGACAGTATATGGAGGTATCTTCTGATATCTACGAAAATTACCTGAAAATCTTCAGAAGGGAAGATATATATGCATATTCCATTGATGAATGCTTCATTGACGTCACATCCTATCTGCCACTGTATCGTATGAACGGGCGACGCATGGCGCTTTTTCTGATGAAATCCATCTTTGTGAAAACAGGCATCAGTTCTTCAGCCGGGATCGGAAACAATATGTTTCTGGCAAAGGTCGCAATGGATGTCCTGGCAAAGCACAATGCCGAACGTGCGGCAGTCCTTGATGAAGACAGTTTTAAAGAGGAAATCTGGCATCACAGGCCCATCACGGATATTTGGGGAATCGGAACACATATGGCGACAAGACTGGCTAAATACGGCATCTTTGATCTGTATGGCATCACGAAAGTCAATGAATCGCTTCTCTATAAGGAGTTCGGGAAGAGGGCAGAGTACCTGATCGATCATGCATATGGGAGGGAACCCTGCACCATTTCGGATATCCATAGTTACACGCCGGCTGCGAGGTCTCTTTCCAACGGGCAGGTACTGTTTAAGGATTATGATTATGAAAGTGCAAGGCTTCTTACAGGTGAAATGGCAGAAGTCCTTATCCAGCAGCTTTTAGAAAAGAATCTGGTGGCGGAGGGGATATCCCTTCATGTCGGATATTCAGGAAATGAAAGGAGAGGAAACGGAGGCAGCAGGAAACTGGAGACACCTACGGATATACCTAAGGATATATGGGCGGCATTTGACCGGCTGTATGTAGAAAAAGTCAGGGAAGAGATCCCGATAAGGACAGTCAGCCTATGCCTGGAAAATGTCAGGAAAGCAGAAGAGGTGCCAAGGATTATGTCTTTATTCAGAAGCAGTGAGGAGGAGGACAGGGACAAAGAGCTGGAACGGGTGATGATCCAGGTAAAAAGAGAATTTGGGAAAAATGCGCTGCTCCGCGGTTTCAATTATGCGCCGGGAGCCATGCAGCAGACAAGAAACGGACTGGTAGGAGGACATCATGAGTGATAAGAAAAGAGCCGTGCAGTTTCTTCCCTTTAACGGACTGCGCGGATATGATGAAATGATCAGGAAAAAACGGAAGATAAAGGAACCAAAGAAGGAAATATCAGAAAGAAGGGCAGCCTTTCTTGACCTGATGATCAGAAGCATGAGCAGGGGAGATTTGATCCGTTGCATCTTCTATAAAGAAGATCATTATGAGGAAGAAAGCGGAATTGCTTCAAAAGTTGATGAAATAAAAAAAGAAATCGTAGTGAATGACAAAACGATTCCTTTTTCAGACATATGGGAACTCCATGACTGGGGAAGGGCAAAATAAAAGAGGCTGTGGCAAAATGATTGCACATTTTGTCACAGCCTCTTTTTGATTTAAACAATCCTCAGAGCGTTTGGAATCCTTACCGTACCCAGATGCTCAGACATATCCATGTAGAACTCTACATCCGCATAAAACGTGTCCATGACCTCGTTGAACGGGACATGATAGTCTTTGCTGAAGGAATATTCCAGATAGTAGGGAGCCCATCCTGCCTTCATAAAGAAGAATTTCATGGGATTGATTCCTTCCGCAGGCTGAAGATTTGCTGCATCAAGAAGTTCTTCTCCTGTTACTTCCCTGAATCCGAAATAGGATGTAATGGAAAGGACGAGAAGACGCAGCTTGTAATCCTTTTCCAGCAAATTCAATACATCCATATTGATTGTGAGCTTGTCTGCAATTTTTCGGATTTCCGCTTCCTTTGCCAGATATTCTTCCTCTGTCAAATCAATGGAAAATCCATCCTTTAATTCATGAAGCAGACCTTTCTTTTCTGAAACGGCATCAGTACTCATCGTGACAGCCTCCTTTGGAAAATATGAGAGATCGCGAAATGATGACTTCCTTGTATTCTCTTACCCTCATCGTAACATAACGGGAGAAAAGCGGCAAATGAATGGCAGTGATAAGGAATCAATAAAAAATCCTGCAGGGCCGTACCCCGCAGGATTTCTTATTCAGCATTATAGAGCATGTGCCTGCATAGCAGACTTCAGATCCTTATTTCTGTTCAGCAGCTTTTTTAGCTTCGATTTCCAGATCGTAGGATTTCTGGATACGTACATAGTTTTCTCTGCGCTGGAGGGCATCTCTTTCGGTCTTTTCGAAGAGTGCTTCTGCTTCTTCAGGGAAGAGTTTTGCCAGGGAGGAGTAACGGACTTCGCCCATGAGGTATTCTCTGAAGTTGCCCTTCGGTTCACGGCTGTCGAGATGGAACGGGTTCTTTCCTTCTTCGAGAAGAGTCGGGTTGTAGCGCCAGTTGCACCAGTAACCGCATTCTACAGCGCGTTTCTCTTCAGCAGAGGACATGCCCATTCCGGCTTTCAGGCCGTGGTTGATGCATGGAGAGTATGCAATGATCAGGGACGGTCCCGGATATGCTTCTGCTTCTGCAATAGCCTTGAATGCCTGGTTCATGTCAGCGCCAAGAGCAATCTGAGCTACATAGATGTATCCATAGGAAACAGCAATCATGCCGAGATCTTTCTTCTTTGTCTTCTTGCCGGAAGCTGCAAATTTTGCAATGGCAGCAGCCGGTGTGGACTTGGAGGACTGTCCGCCGGTGTTGGAGTAAACTTCGGTATCGAGAACGAGGACATTGACGTCTTCGCCGGATGCAAGAACCTGATCGAGGCCGCCGAAGCCGATATCATAAGCCCAGCCGTCGCCGCCGAAGATCCACTGGCTCTTCTTGATGAAGTGGTCTTTCAGTTCAAGGAGATCCTTGTATTCCGGATGAGCGGAGACTTCTGCTTCCAGAGCGCTTTCAAGTGTTTCAGCGCGGAGACGTGTGCCTGCGCCTACATCCTTCTTGTCAAGCCATTCTTCCATAGCTTCTTTGACATCGCCGGTTGCGGAAGGAAGAGCATTTGTAATTCTCTGAACAAGGCGGTCACGGAGTTTCTGTTCGCCGAGGTGCATGCCAAGACCGTATTCAGCGTTGTCTTCGAAGAGGGAGTTAGCCCATGCAGGACCCTGTCCGCGAAGGTTCTTTGTATATGGCATGGACGGGGAGCTTGCACCGTAAATGGAGGAGCAGCCTGTAGCATTGGCAATGACCATGCGATCACCGAACAGTCTGGTTACCATATTGATATAAGGTGTTTCGCCGCATCCTGCGCAAGCGCCGGAGAATTCGAAGTAGGTCGGTTCAAAGGCAGTGCCTCTGGCGGTTGTCTTTCCGATCGGGTTCGTTCTTTCCGGAAGCTTCATTGCATAATCCCAGAGATTCTGCTTGGAAATCTGGGTATCAAGCGGTTTCATGACAAGAGCTTTCTTCGGAGCCGGGCATACGTTAGCGCAGATGCCGCAGCCATAGCAGTCTTCCTGATCGATAATGATGCGGAACTTGAGGCCTTTGACTGGTCCTCTGAATTCCTTGACGATGAATCCTTCAGGAGCAGCTTCTGCTTCTTCTTCTGTAACGAGTACAGGACGGATTGTTGCATGTGGGCAGACGATAGCGCACTGGTTGCATTCGATGCAGTTTTCAGCAATCCATTCAGGAACGTTGATAGCAGCGGTCGGGCGTTCATACTTGGAAGTGCCGGACGGGAATGTGCCGTCTTCCATGCCGGTGAAGGTGGAAACAGGGAGATCATCGCCTTCCTGACGGTTCATGACATCGCAGACGTTCTTTACGAAATCAGGACGTTCTACTCTGGCAATGGAGCCTCCGGTTGTTGCGTGAGCCCATTCTTCAGGAACCGGTACTTCAACAATGCCCTGCATGCCTGCATCAACAGCGCGGTTGTTCATGTCAACGACATCCTGGCCCTTCTTGCCGTAGGAGTGTTCGTTGGATTCCTTCAGGTATCTGATGCTGTCTTCATCAGGAATGATGTGGGTCAGATGGAAGAATGCAGACTGCATGATCATGTTGATGCGTCCGCCAAGGCCGATTTCCTTTGCAATTTCAAATGCATCGATGATGTAGAATTTTGCGTGGAGAGCAGCGAGTTTTCTCTTCATGCCGACCGGGAGGACTCTGTCGAGATCTTCTTTTCTCCATGTGGAGTTCAGGAGGAAGATACCGCCTGGCTTGAGTCCGCGGAGAAGGTCATACTTGTAAATGTAGGATGGGCGGTGGCAGGCAATGTAGTCTGCTTTGCTGATCAGGTATGGTCTTCTGATCGGATCCGGTCCGAAACGGAGGTGGGAGATTGTTACGCCGCCGGATTTCTTGGAATCATAAGCGAAGTAGCCCTGTGCATAGAGGTCAGTGTGGTCGCCGATGATCTTGATGGCGCTCTTGTTTGCGCCGACGGTGCCGTCAGAACCGAAGCCCCAGAATTTGCAGGATACAAGCTTGCTTGGCATTTC
>OLWG01000441.1_pt1 | contig 16814 bp, 13 predicted proteins | sample 1673721 | NCBI WGS metagenome assembly OLWG01 (sample SAMEA103958125, study PRJEB25191) | human gut metagenome | reverse complement strand
TCCCTCCTGGGAGTAAAGCGATCCGTCGTTGAGCACAAGCTGCACGTTCGGCAACGCCGCCAGCGCTTTGTCCATCGAGCCGTATTCACGGGTCAGGTCGAGCAGTTGATTCTCCGTCAGGGAGAAATAAACGTACATATCGGAGTTGTCCGATACGGTGGTCAGCGGTTGGGGAATCGATGCGCTCACCAGGGCACCCACACGATACGGCAGGACACCGACTACGCCGTTGGACGGACTTTTCACTTCGGTATAGGAGAGGTTGTTGGCCGCATTGACGAGCTGTGCCTCGGCCTGTGCCAACTGGGATTTTGCCGTCAGCAGGTTGTTCTGGGAAGTTTGCAGGTCGAACTGCGAAACGACGTTCTTGGCGAACAGCTCTTTTTTGCTGTCGTAGGTCAATTGAGCGGTGGCTACGCTGGCCTCGGCAGCTGCGACGTTGGCTTTTGCGGTTTGCAGGGCTGCCTTGTAGGGCACCTGGTCGATAATGAACAACAACTGTCCCTGGCGAACTACTTCACCCTCTTTAACGCACACTTTGGAAATGGTACCCGATACCTGCGGGTAAATGGCGATGTCCTGGCGCCCACGGATGGTTGCCGAGTGGGTGCTCGGAATCGTTACGTCCGATGTCGAAATTGTCATGACGGAATATTCCGCCTCGCCTCTTGCCGTCGGAGCCTGGCCGCACGATACGGCGAAAGCCATGCAGCTTCCGAACAAGACTGCCTGAATTAACTTCTGCTTCATAGTTTTTTGGTTGATTATTATTACTTTGAAAAAATATTTTCCCGTTAAAAAACTTTTTGTCATGCAAAAGTACCGTAAAATTTAATGTGTAACTTTCTTTCTTGCGAATAATATTGTCACTTTTCGGTATATTTATGCCATATTTGTACGATAATAATATCAGGGGCTTTTCGTTTGTCCAAAAAAGAAGAAATCATTATGTCCGCAGCAAACCCCATAGCTGTTTCCGAAGAGGAACCTTTTGTTATCGGAAAATCCGATCTCGCTTATTTCTTCAATAATCCCTGCCGTTGCGATTGCGCACTGGTTCTGCTTTGTACGAGCGGTCATGCCCAGGTGACCGTCGATCTTCGCCGGGGACCTTTGCAGCTCAATACGATCGTACTCTTACTGCCCGGCAGCGTATTGATGTTCGACGATGCGTCGGCCGACTTTTCGGTGAGGTTCGGCGCCTTCTCTCCCGACCTGTTCGGGGAGGCCGGATTTCGGCTGGGGCTCTCGTTTTTCAGCTTTTTGAAGGAAAATCCCATTTCTCAAGTAAACGAAAGGATGGCTGCCGGATTGTCTACCTGGTTCGAAATAATGGATTACACCTATCAGGATCGGGGTAATATGTTCCGAAAGACGATCGTGAGAAATCGGTTGCAGAATATTATGCTGGAGCTTTACGATAAGATCCAGCGTAAGGTCAGCAGCCAGTGTCCCACGACTTCCAACCGGCAGATGGAGCTGTTTCATCGCTTTGTTTCCCTAGTTCATGACTGTTGTATCGAAGAGCGTGAGGTTTCTTTCTATGCGGACAAGCTCTGTATCTCGACCCGTTATCTTTCCGCCATCGTGCGCCGGACGACGCATCAATCGGCCAAGGAGTTGATCGATAAGATCGTAATAATGGAAATAAAAGTATTGCTTCAGAACACTACCCTGCCCATTCAGGAGATCGCTTATAAAATGCATTTCCCGGATCAGTCTTATTTGGGGCGTTATTTCAAGAAACATACGGGTATTTCGCCGTCGGTATTCCGTCAGGAAAGCAGAATATCTTATGACTGATGTGAATTACAGAGAATACAAATCGTAAAACTGTGATTTTATGAAATATCTTATATTGTTAAATCTGTGTTTACTTTCATACGTCGGATGTGCAAATAAACATAATAGGCAGAATGATACGACCAATAAAATACAGTCGTTATCGGATAGTTGTAAACTATTGGGTAAAGATCCTCTTTCGAACTACTGTTCCGCGATCGATACAAACGTAATTCATGAGCAGGAGTATGTAATCGACACCGTTGCTGGTGATTTTTATATATATTGTCGTACTGAAGATAATCAGAATATCGTATCTACTACGCACTATAAGTATGCAGATAGGTCGTCTGTCTTAACTGTTTCGAGAAATAATGGAAAATTAGTCTCTCGATTGGAAATCGATAAATACGATTTCGATTCGCTTATTCCGGCGACAGAAATTGATCGTTATCAATTATATAATGTCCATATTCGAGATTATGATGACCGCCGGGTCGTGTTGTCTTTTGGTATTTACCAACCGGATACGGATATTGGTTACCCCGTATTACTTACGATAGATTCTCTGGGAAAACTCTCTGCGGAGATCGAGCATGAAATATGGGAAGATGATTTTTAATTTCGTTTATTGAGGCGATAATCTTTATTCGACGGGATTTATAGTAGAGTACTCGATTACCGGTACCTTTTTGTAAGGTAGCCGGTTTTTTTATAGGAGTTTGATTGGGATTCGTACCGGACCTGGTTTGATTCTATTGAGGTGATTCCTGCGATATTCAGTTGTTTTTTTGTTCAGAATTTCGGAGGAAAGAACGGATTCCACTGTTGGTTTTAGGATTTTGCAGCACCCTTCCGTGCTTTGTTTGAAGAAATAGAGTCGAACGAACGACCTGTTTCTCGCTACTTGTATTTTTCTGTATTAGTGCCGCCGTTGCGACTATGAAAAATCGACTTTAACAGGCTTTTTATTAGCGATTTTATAGATTGAATAGATTATAATTCGAGTTCATTTCAATTTCTTTACAAAATCGGTATTTTTGTTTGTGGTATTAAAATGACTTGTCGTTATGAAATTATTGATCGTGGAAGACGAATCCTCATTGCGTGAGTTGCTGGCACGTGCACTTCGCAAAGAGCAATATGTCGTGGAAACGGCCAGTACATACGCCGAGGCTTCGGACAAATTGGCAGCCTATTCGTATGATTGTATCTTATTGGACATTATGCTGCCGGACGGCAACGGGTTGCAACTTCTCGAGCGTCTTCGAATAGCGGATAAACGCGAAAACGTAATCATTATCTCGGCTCGGGATTCTTTGGAAGACAAGGTCCTCGGGCTGAAAGAAGGTGCGGACGACTACCTGCCTAAACCGTTCCATCTGGCGGAACTCTCGGCGCGTATCCAGAGTGTCATTCGCCGTAGTCGCGGTGGCGGGAAAGGCGGCATTGCGCTGGGTAATGTAACGCTCGACCCGGAAAGTTGCCGAGTGGAAATAGACGGCAAGGAGGTCGCTTTATTGAAAAAGGAGTTCGATATTCTTTCGTATTTCATGCAGCGTCCGCGTCATGTGGTCGATAAGGCGGTTTTGGCCGAAGCCGTATGGGGCGATCATGTCGATCAATCCGACAATTTCCATTTCGTTTATTCGCAGGTCAAAAATCTGCGCCGCAAACTCGAAGAGGCCGGAGCCTCGATCGAAATCAAAGCTGTGTACGGTTTCGGTTACAAACTGATTGATTAAGCAACGCATTTATGAAATTGATCTATAACATATCGCTTCGTCTGTCGCTGGTCTTGTTCCCGCTGATCGCTTTATGGGCGGTCGTATTTTATTTTACCATGATGGACGAGATAAACGATGAAGCGGACGATGCTCTCAAGGATTATTCGGAATTGATCGTAATGAGGGTGCTTGCCGGGGAGCCTTTGCCCCGTTCGAACGAAGGTTCCAACAACAGTTACACGATCATCCCCGTTGAATCCGGATACGTCGCCACCCGTCCTTCGATCGACTACTACGATACCGAGGTGTATATTCCGGAAAAGGATGAAACCGAGCCGGCCCGGGTGTTGGCGACTATTTTTCAGGATAAGGACGGTAATTTTTATGAACTGAAGGTGGCTATGCCTACTTTCGAAAAAGACGATCTGCTGGAAACAGTCATGTGGTGGGTCGTGTGGCTCTATCTTTTCCTTTTGGTGACAGTTTCCGGAACGACCTTGTGGGTGTTCCATAAAAGCATGCTTCCGCTTTATGAGTTGTTGCATTGGTTGGATAGCTATGCTCCCGGGCGCGAAGTCGCGCCTGTGCCGAACAATACCTCTATTACCGAATTTCGTCGATTGAATGTTGCGGCACAGCAGGCCGTGGATCGCTCCGAGGAGTTGTTCGAGCGTCAAAAACAGTTTATAGGCAATGCCTCGCACGAGTTGCAAACTCCGTTGGCTGTACTTGGCGGACGTATGGAGTATCTGCTCGATTGTGCGGACCTGGACGAGGAAACGACGGGCGAAATTATTCAGATGCGGCGTACGCTCGACCATATCGTCCGGCTGAATAAAACGCTGTTGCTGCTTACCAAGATAGATAACGGTCAGTTTCCGCAGAGCACCGACATCGATCTCGTTCCCCTGGTCGAGGAGCGGAAGGCGCTTTATGACGATATATACGGAGAACACAAAATCCGTTGTCGTCTGCATTTGCCCGGGACCTTCTCGGTCCGGATGGATGAATCGCTTTGTTCGATATTGGTTTCCAACCTGATCAAGAACGCCTACCTTCACAGTGCCGACGGAGCCGCCGTAGATATTCGTATCGAGGGAAATGTATTGACGGTTATTAACGACGGAGTATCGCCGCTTGATGAGAAACATATTTTCGAACGCTTTTATCAGGGGTCGCAAAAAGAAGGCTCGACAGGGCTCGGTTTGGCACTGGTCAAAGCCATAACGGATTATTATCGCCTCGGATTAATTTATTGCTTCGAAAATGGCCGCCACCATTTTGGCGTAAGCTGGCGATAATTGGGACGAGGATCAGCTGCATTCGAATATGACGACTGTTTTTTGCTGATTTCGGCGATAATCCTCTGTTACCGGTTCTGACTCTGTCCGAAATCCCTTTCTCGGAGGAACGTCGAAGCATATCGGCCGGTTTCGGATCGGGGTATCGAAATATATAATCGGGTTTGGAAAAAATATTTTGTCAAAATATCGAAATTCCAAATTCGCTCCAAAATCGGTTCTCAATTTTGTACCATACAAACCGATCGGGTGATCTCCCGATAAAAAATATTGAGAAAATGAAGAACACGAGAAAAATGATGGCGTTTTTGATCGGCATCACGCTGCTGACAATCTCGCCGGCTTATGCCGATCACGACCGTGCGGTCACAACCGAACAGATGCCGCGACAGGCGCAAGAGTTCATTGCCCGGTATTTTCCCGGTGAAAAAATCGCCTACGCAAAAAAAGAGAGCGATTTTTTCGAAGTCATTTACGAAGTGATGTTTACGAACGGCAGCAAGGTCGAGTTCCGTCGAAACGGAGCGTGGAAAGAGGTGGATTGCCGTTATTCGTCGTTACCCGCAGGAATCGTTTCGATGCCGATCGAAACCAAAGTACAGGAGCTGTATCCGGGTGCTGCGGTCATCAAAATCGAACGCGACAAGCAGGAGGTCGAGGTCAAGTTGAATAACGGAATGGAGCTGACTTTTGATCGAAGTCATAATTTGATAGGTATCGACGATTGATACCCCGTCCGTTTCCGATAAAGATTTTTCAGGCTGTGATTTCGCAGTACAAATTATTGATAAACATTTAAGTAAACGAAACAATGAATACGAAGAAAAAAACATTATCTGTTTTAACAATGGCTGCGACGGCTCTCCTGTTCGCTGCGTGCGACAAGGATGAAGTCGGAGGACCGGGCGACTCACATATTTCGCAGGAGGTATTGGCGGCTTTTAACGCTCGTTATCCGGGTGCCCAAGATGTACGATGGTCCCTTCGAGGCGACTATGCTGTGGCGAACTTTTTCTTCGAGGCTACCCGGACGGAATCCAGGGCCAACAATGCGGCATGGTTCGAAAATGCAAACGGACAATGGGCCATGACCGAAACGAATATCGACTTCGCGGCACTTCCGCAGGCTGTCCGGGAAGGTTTCGATGCCAGCAAATATACCGAAGCCGAAGGATGGACCCGTACTGGTAAGGTGGATAAGCTCGAGCGCAAGGAGGTCGTCGGGGCCGGTGACAGCGAGGGTGTGACCGTTGTCTATGTTATCGGCGTCACCCGCACGGCAGACGGCATAACGACCGGGATGGACCTGTATTTTTCGACCGAAGGCGTATTGGTGAACGAAGTAACCAATGCTGCGGATGATGGTTATGAAGACTATATTCCAGAGAAACCTGCGGCGGGTATCGAACAGCAGATTCAAGGTTACCTCGATGATAACGGCGGAGGCTCGGTGATAGACGTGGACCGGGAATACGGAGGTACGGAAGTCGAGCTTGTTTGCGGCGGTTACAAGCATGAACTCTATTTCGATGCGCAGGGGAACCGCATCTATGCAAAGATCGAATACGGACGTCGGGATATTGGTTCGGCCGTGCCGGAAGCGATTTACAATGCGGTAGCGGCCGACCAGCAGCTGTCGAGCCCCAACGATATCGACGACATCGAAAAATGGTCACTCGATAAGGCTACGGCAGACGGAATCAGCGTTTTCTGGTGTGTCGAAGTGGAGACACGGCATAAAGAGGTCGATATTTACGTAAACGACTCCCCTGTTCGGATCATTTCCCGTCCTGTAATAGATATGGGAAACACGGGAGGTAATGGACTGCCGGTAGAGGATGAGATCGAGCGCTTCCTGAACGATCGTTATCCGGGAGCTAAGGTCGTGGAACGCGAATATGATGACGGATGTCTTGAACTGACGATTCTTCACGAAAATCTCAGGAAAGAGGTGCTTTTCGACGGTCGCAACAACTGGCTCCGCACCGAGTGGGAGCTCCACCGGTTGCCGCAAAATATTTTGGATGCGGTGCAGCAGGCTGGCTATACCCTCGACGACGACGAATTTGAATGCATCGAAACTTCCAGCGGTATGTGGTATGAGTTCGAAGCACGAAAAGACCGTCGAGAGTATGATTTGCGTGTGGATACGAACGGAAATATCGAGGCCTACGAAGATTGATGGATCGGCTAGACAACTTTTGAATTTTTCTAAACCTAATATTCACTTAATTAAAATCAATGTATTATGAAAAAGATGATTTTAGCAGTGGCATTGTTGCTTACAGGCATCGTGTCGGCCTAGGCCGACGGACGCGAGAAACCGATTACGATCGACAACCTTCCTAAAGCCGCGCAGGAATTTCTCGCTACGTATTTCAAGGATCTGACCGTAGCTTATGCGGTTGAGGAGAGCAAATACTTCGGTTCGGAATATGAGGTGACTTATACCGACCGCACGGAAGTGGAATTCCGTGCCGACGGTCGGCGGTCGATCGTAAATATTCGGCCGTTCCTGCGGCGATCGTTCCCCAGCAGATCGCGGATTTCGTAGCGAAGATGAACTACCCCGGTCAGTTTATCCGCAAGATCGACCGTGATGCCTATTCGTGGGAAATCGAACTGTCGAACGGATTGGAAGTCGAATTCGATTTGAATTTCAACGTCACAGACTATGATGACTAAAATTCCCGAAGTTTTGAAATCCGGCTCGGGAAAAAGGTGGGTATGGATCACGGGTGTCGTTGCTATATTCGCTCTACTCTTTGCAATCGCATGGAATATAGAGTGTGAAAGAGCCGTAGCGCCACAGGAACTGCCCGGTGAGGCCCGCTCTTTTATCGCACAGCATTATCCGGAAGAGAATCCTGTTTTGGTAATCAAGACGCTCGACGAACTTGCAGTTACGTATAAAGTCGTTTTCGCCGATGGTACCCAAGTGAAATTTCGCCGAAATGGAATGTGGCGAGAAATTAAAAGCCGTTCGCGGGCGGTTCCGTCGGTTGTTGTTCCGGCGCAGATTGCGGATTACGTCGCTCGGAACTTTCCGGGAACCTTCCTCGTCGGAATCGAGCATACTTGCCGGGAATGGGAAGTGAAGTTGAACAATACGATCGAATTGACCTTCGATGACAAGCGTTTCGCGTTGAAAGAGTACGACGATTGATCGATATATTGTTCCGCTTTCCCGGAAATGGGGAGTTATATTATTTGGAGGTAAAAACCAGCTTCCGGATCGGAGGCTGGTTTTGCTTTGTGGATGTTATTTCCGATTGCTGAAAAGTGTCGGGTATTTCGCTTTTCGAAAAGCGGTTGCGGAATGTGTATCGTTTACTATTGCGGTTGCGAGTTGTTACGCAGTGTGGTTCAGACGGATTTTTGTTCCCCGTTCCGAAGAATCCAAGGGGGCGACGGTTTATCGCTGCAAATGGTCGTGAAATCGGGTTGCAGCCATCGATGTATCGGAGGTGTTCGCCGAATAATTTTTAAGCTCAATATAGAAATCGGTTCTTGCGGATGGAGGATGCTTGCGGAAAGGTTAAAAAACCAAGCCGCCCGGGAAGGCGGCTTGAGAAAAATGGAGAGTTAATTTAGTTGGAATTGGTTGTTTATCGTAAACTTCCGGAAATAAAATTAAGAAAAATTTTTCGAAAAATAAAATTGTTGCGAGAAAAAAATATCGATACACTCCCCGAAAAGAGGAGTGTATCGGCTTTAGAACCTATTCTGATGTTTCAGAGTGTATGCAGGAAGGAATCAACCTCCGATCTCGTTCAATTCCAGCCATCGCATGCTTTTGGTGTCGATCTGGTCCATGAGTGCCGTGATCTGCTCCGAAAGCGCCGTAAGCTCTTCGAACGGCAGGTCGCCGGACGAGAGTTTTTCTTCGATTGCAGCTTTCTTCTGTTCTAATTCCGGTATTTCGGCTTCGAGATGCTCCATCTCCCGTTTTTCCTGGAAGGTGAGCTTGCGTGCCGCTCCTGTTTTTGCCGGGGCCGTCCCGGACTTCCGGATCTCCCCGCCCCTGCTTCCGGATGCCGTGCTCTTGGCTTTCTCCTGGGCGACGGCAGCCTGTTTCGCCGCTTCGTAGTCGCGTTTCCAAGCGGTGTAGTCGGAGTAGGTGCCGGCGAATTCGCGGATCTCGCCGTCTCCGCAGAAGACGAGCAGATGGTCGGCGACTTTATCGACGAAGTAGCGGTCATGCGAAACCACGATCACGCACCCCTTGAACGCTTGCAGGTACTCTTCCAGTACGCCGAGCGTCACGATGTCCAGATCGTTCGTAGGCTCGTCGAGGATCAGGAAATTGGGACTCTGCATCAGGATCGTGCAGAGGTATAACCGCTTGCGTTCGCCGCCGCTGAGCCTTGCGACATAACTGTACTGCACCTCGGGCGGGAAGAGGAAATATTGCAGGAATTGCGATGCGCTCATCCGGCGTCCGTCGCCCAAGTGGATTTCGTGGGCGATGTCGGTTACGATGTCGATCACCCTCTTTCCCTCGTCGAAGTCCAGCCCTTGTTGGCTGTAATAGCCGAAGCGGACGCTCTCGCCCACTTCGATCGTGCCGCTGTCGGGCTGTATGATGCCGGTGAGCAGCTTCAGGAAGGTCGATTTGCCGCAGCCGTTGTCCCCGACGATGCCCAGTTTATCATACCGGGCGAAGTTGTAGTTGAAACGGTCGAGGATCACCAGATCCCCGAAACGCTTGCAGAGCTCTTTGGCTTCGAATATCTTGGTACCGATGCGCGTAGCCTGAACGTCGAGTTTCAGCGACGCCTGCGTGCGGGTACTTCGGAGTCTGGTTTCCAGTTCGTGAAACGAGTCGATGCGGGCCCGGGCTTTGGTCGCCCGCGCCTGAGGCTGGCGGCGCATCCACTCCAGCTCGCGGCGGTAGAGATTCAGGTCGCTTTCGCGCCGGGCTTCGGCGGCTTCGGCCCGCTCCTGCTTCTTCTCGACGTAGTAGGCATAATTGCCTTTGTATAAAGAGATCGACCGCTGGTCCACCTCCAGGATGTCGCTGCACACCCGGTCGAGGAAATAGCGGTCGTGGGTGACCATCAGCAAGGCTGCCTTGTTTCGCGTGAGGTACTCTTCGAGCCATTCGGTCATGTCGGTATCCAGGTGGTTGGTCGGCTCGTCGAGGATCAGCAGGTCGGCTTCGCTGATCAGCACCGCTGCCAGTGCCACACGTTTGAGCTGTCCGCCGGAAAGCTGGCCTATCTTTTTGTCGAAATCGTTGATCTTTAGTCGGGACAGAATCTCCTTGGCCCGCTGTTCGTAGTCCCAGGCAGCGAGGGCATCCATACGGCTCATGGCCTCCTGCAACCCGTCCTGCGCAGGATCGGCGACGGCTTGTTCGTAGGCTGCGATGGCTCGCAAGGCCGGATTGTCGGAACGGAAACAGGCTTCCAGTACGGTTAGATCCGCAGCATATTCCGGGTTTTGTTCCAGATAAGCGATACGCAGGTCACGGCGGGGCGTGATCGTTCCGCTGTCGGCCGTATCTTTGCCTGCGAGAATATTCAGCAGGGTCGTTTTCCCGGAACCGTTGCGGCCGATCAGGGCAATGCGCTGTCCTTCGCCGATCGTGAAAGAGATATTGTCGAAAAGCACCAGATCGCCGTACGACTTGGTCAGATTTTCGACTTGGAGGTAGTTGATCATTCTTCGTGCGTCGGTTTAGATGGATAGTTTTTCTCGGCTTTTACTCAGTATGTTGCGGTATTCGGTCACGATGTCGCGCACGATTTCTGCCGCAGTTTGCTGCTCGCGGAAAAGCGAGGCCACCTGCCCTATTTCAAGCTCTCCGTTGTCGAGGTCGCCTTCGAACATGCCTTTTTTGGCGCGTCCTTTTCCGAGAAGCGTTTTCAGCTCTTCGGCCGTAGCTCCCCGGTTCTCGGCCTCTTCGACCTCGCGGAAGAAATCGCCCTTGACCAAGCGCGTGGGAGAAACTTTTTTGAGCATCAGCATCGTATCGCCCTCTTCCAGACTCAGACAGCGGTTTTTGAAGTTTTCGTGTGCCGAGCTTTCTGCGGCGAATGCGAAGCGGGTTCCGATCTGCACGCCTTCGGCCCCGAGGGCCATGACTGCCAGCATCCCAGCGCCCGTAGCGATGCCTCCTGCAGCGATCAGCGGCAGCGAGGTGGCACGTCGTACGGCCGGAATCAGGCATAAGGTGGTCGTTTCTTCGCGTCCGTTATGACCGCCGGCTTCGAAACCTTCGGCTACGATGGCATCGACTCCCGCCTCTTCGCATTTGCGGGCGAATTTCGAGGAGGAAACCACATGGACGACCGTGATGCCGTGCGATTTGAGAAAGCCTGTCCAGAGCTTCGGATTTCCGGCCGAAGTAAAGACGATCTTGACCCCTTCGTCCACTATCAGTTGCATGACTTCATCGAGTTGGGGGTACATCAGCGGTACGTTGATGCCGAACGGTTTGTCGGTCGCCTGCCGGCATTTGCGGATATGTTCCCGCAGTGTTTCGGGATGCATGGAGCCTGCTCCCAGCAGGCCCAGTCCGCCGGCGTTGCTTACGGCCGAGGCCAGCCGCCAGCCGCTGCACCACACCATGCCGCCCTGAACGATCGGGTATTCGATTCCGAAGAGAGTGTTGATTCGGTTCATAGTCGTCGTTTTATTAGATGTGACCAAAGATACGCAGATTTCGGCGTTTCTGCAACCCTGCTCCCGGTTCCAAAAAAGCGGACAGCCCGAAAGAGCCGTCCGCCGGATAATATGCTGCGGATGCGTCGCTTACATGCCGAAGGCGAACGCTCCGATCGAATCGTACACTACGCTGGCGATACCCAACAACAGTACACCGGCAGTGCAGAGCGCCAGGCTCAAACGGGTTCCCCGATCGCTGCGGAAGGTCGGGATGGGGTGTTCGCCGGGGGTGATGAACATGGCTTTGACCACCAGCAGGTAGTAGTAGAGCGAGATCACTGTGTTGAGCAGGGCGATGAAAACCAGCAGATGAAATCCCTCCTTGAAAGCGGCCGCGAAGATGAAGAACTTCGAGAAAAAGCCTGCGAAGGGCGGGATGCCGGCCAGCGAGAAGAGCGAGAGGGTCATCAGCACGGCCAGTTTGGGGTTGGTGCGGTAGAAACCGTTGTAGTCCTCGATGCAAACTTTCCCGTCCGTATGTTGTTCGACGGCCGAAACGATGCCGAAAATCGCCAGGTTGGCTGCCATATAGACCAGGATGTAGTAAACCAGCGAGGTCATGCCCAGGGCCGAGCCGCCGATCACGCCCAGCATGATGTAGCCCGCCTGCGAGATGGATGAGAAAGCCAGGAAGCGTTTGAGATTCTGCTGGCGGATGGCGAAGAGGTTTGCCACCGTGATACTCAGGATGATGACTACGAACAAAATCGTTCGCCACTCCTGCACCATCGGTGCGAAAACCTTGATTAGAATGGTCATCAGCACGAAAGCGGCCGAGCCTTTCGATATGACCGAAAGATAGGAAGTGACGGTCGTGGGCGCTCCCTGGTAAGCGTCGGCCGTCCAGAGGTGGAACGGTACGAGCGAGAGCTTGAAGCCTAAACCGGAGAAGAAGAACACCAGCGCCATAATTTGAAGCGGTGAGCCGTCCAGACGAATGTCGTCGAAATAGAGCGTACCGGCCGTGCCGTAGATGAACGAGATGCCGTAGAGCATCAGACCGCTCGAAAACAGGGCGCAGAGGATGTATTTGGCGCCCGCTTCGGCCGAGTTGTGGCGGTATTTGTCGAAAGCGATCAGACAGGCCATCGGGATCGATGCCAGCTCCATTCCGAGGAAGAACATCAGGAAGTTGCCCGCACTGATCATGAAGTACATGCCCAGCAGCGTGGAGAGGGTCAGCAGATAGAATTCTCCCCGTTTATGGGCGGTGTCCTCGCGCCGCAGCCATTCGTTCGATTGCAGGAAGACGACAAACGTGCCGATAGCCAGCATGCTTTTGACGATGCTCTGCATCGGTTCGTACTGGTACATACCGCCGAACAGCTGCCCTGAGTCCGGTGTCGGAACGATATTGACGAGGATCTGTACCGTCAGGAGGACGCAGGCCAGAGGGTGGAAATATCTGCGGAGCCGCTCCGGGGCGAACAGGTCGAACAGGAAAAGCAATGCGATCGTGACGATGAGCGTCAATTCGGGTCGCATGAAGTGGAATATTTCGCTGTAATTCATAGTCGGATTAGTTCATTAGCTGTGAGATGATCGTGGAAACGCTGCCGCTTACCATATCGCTGATCCAGAGTGGCATCGTACCCATGCCGGCGATAGCGGCGATCAGGCAGATGACCGTGAGTCGTTCGTCCCACGTGGCGTCGGTGAGTTTCAGGTGCGCCTCGTTGCGGCAGGTGCCGTAGAGGATGCGGCCGATGACGCGCAGGATATAGACCGCTGTAATCACGATCGACGTGCAGGCGATGATCGTCACGACGCGGTGGAACGTGTCGTTATTCATGAAAGCGCCGTTGAAGATCGTCATTTCGGCGACGAAACCGCTCAGACCCGGCAGTCCGAGGTTCGCCAGACCTGCGATTACGTACCCTACCGCCAGGAAGGGCATCACCTTCATCAGGCCGCTCAACTCGCGGATGTCGCGCGTGTGCGTGCGGCCGTAGATCATACCGATCAGGGCGAAGAAGAGGGCCGTCATCAGGCCGTGACTCAGCATCTGCAGAATGGCACCCGTGCCGGCCGTGGTATTCATCATCAGGATAGCGAACAGGACCAGTCCGCAGTGCGATACCGAGGAGTAGGCGTTGATATATTTGAGATCGGTCTGCACGCAGGCTGAGAAAGCGCCGTACACGACCGAAATCGTCGTGAGGATGATGAAAATCCAGCTCAATTCGTGCGCCGCTTCGGGCATCAGGTACATCGCCACGCGGAAACAGCCGTAGCCGCCCAGCTTCATCAGCACGCCGGCGTGGAGCATCGACACGGCGGTCGGTGCCGATGCGTGACCGTCGGGGCTCCAGGTGTGGAACGGGAAGAGGGCGCCCAGCACGCCGAAGCCGACGAAGACCATCGGGAACCAGATGTACTGTTGCGAGAGGGGAATGTTGTGCAGCGCGGCGATCTCGTGCAGGTTCATCGTCTGCGCCCCGGCGCCGAAGTAGATGCCCAGGATGCCGCAGAGCAGCAGGGCCGACCCGCCCATGAGCATCAGCGTCAGCTTCATGGCCGAATACTCCTTGCGGCCGCTGCCCCAGACGCCGATGAGCAGGTACATCGGGATCAGTGCCACTTCGTAGAACATGAACATCGAGAAGAGATCGACGGTGATGAAGAATCCGAAGACACCGACCGAGAGCAGGCAGAACCAGAGGAAGTAGGCTTTGACGTCGCTCTTCATCTGCCACGAGGCGAACGTGCCCGTGAAGACGATGATGGCCGACAGTAGCAGCATGGCTACCGAGATACCGTCCACGCCCACTGCGTAATGGATGTTGAGCGGAGCGTACCAGACGACGCTGTCCGTAAGGAGCATCGCGTCCGTAGCGCCTGCTTCCCGCAGGCCGAGGTAATGGAACACAAGATAAATCGCCAGCGCGAGCAGTGCCGAGGAGCCGGCGACCATGACGGCATGGATCTGCCGCGTATTTTTCGAAATCCACAGCCCCAGCATCATCACCAGGGGGATCAGCGGAAACAGAGAAAGTATATTCATAGCGTTCGGATTATCGGAGGATGAGTAACAAAAGGGTCAGGCCGAGCGTCCCGGCAAAGAACCAGATGCAGTAGCGCTGTACGCTGCCGCTCTGCATGAAGCGGATCCCCAGTGCGGCGCTCTGGGTTGTCCGGGCCAGTAGGTTCATGAAGCCGTCCACCACGTGACGGTCGAACCAGGCGATCGGACGCGAAATGCAGCCGAAGATGATTCGGTGCGTGACGAACTGATACGCCTCGTCGATGTAGAAGCGGTGGTAGGCCGCCTTGTGCAGGCCGCTGAAGGTCGTGGCGAGCCGGTCGGCGACGGGCTGTTTGGCCCGCAGGTACATCCAGGTCGCCAGGGCGATCGCAGCGATGGCGACGGTGAGGCTGATGGCCACTACCCCGCCGTCGAGGTGGATCGTATAGGCTTCTCCGTCGCTCGATATGAAATCGCCGAAGGGAATGAATCCCGCGACGCAGGTGATCACGGCCAGGACGACGAGAGGAACGGTCATCGTGGCCGGAGCTTCGTGCGGCGTGTGATGTGCATGCAGTTCCTTGTTCTCCTTGCCCCAGAAGATACCGTAGTAGAGCCGGAACATATAGAAGGCCGTCAGTCCTGCGATACCCGTCATCACCCAGCCCATCAGAGGACTGAATGCGAAGCAGGCGGTCAGGATTTCGTCTTTGGAGAAGAAACCGCTCAACGGCCAGATACCGGCGATGGCCAGACAGGCGACGAGGAAGGTGATGTGCGTGACGGGCATGTATTTGCGCATGCCGCCCATCGCCGACATCTCGTTGGAGTGTACCGCGTGGATGATGCAACCGGCGCAGAGGAACAGCAGCGCCTTGAACATGGCGTGGGTGAAGAGGTGGAACATCGAGGCCATGTACCCCAGTCCGCCCGTATGGGGATCGGGCGAGGTGCAGACGCCCAGCGCCACGATCATGAAGCCGATCTGCGAAATGGTACTGAACGCCAGCACACGCTTGATGTCGCTCTGCACGCAGGCCACGACGGCGGCATAAAGCGCCGTAAAGGCCCCGATATAGGCCGTCCAGTGCAGCACCTCGGGCGCATAGCCGACAAAGAGCGGGAACATGCGCGCCACGAGGTAGACGCCCGCCACGACCATCGTCGCGGCATGGATCAGCGCCGACACGGGCGTCGGGCCCTCCATGGCGTCGGGCAGCCAGATATGCAGCGGGAACATGGCGCTCTTGCCCGCACCGCCGATGAACATCAGCCCCAGCGCCAGCGGGATCATCGCACCGGCGGCAGCCAGCAGCTGCACGTCGGGCGTGAAGGAGAACGTCCCGGCATAGTACCCGTAGAAGAGGATGCCGACGAGGAACCCCAGGTCGGCGAAGCGCGTCACGATAAACGCCTTCTTAGAGGCCGCGACCGCCTCCTTCTTCGTGTAATAGAAACCGATGAGCAGGTAGGAGCTTACGCCCACCAGTTCCCAGAAGAGGTACATCTGGAAGATGTTGGTAGCCACCACCAGCCCCATCATGCTCATCGTGAACAACGACAGGAAGGCATAGTAACGCTGAAACCCCCGCTCGCCCTTCATGTAGCCCAGCGAATAGACGTGCACCATCAGCGAGACGGTCGAGATCACCACGAGCATCATCACCGAAATCGGGTCGAGCAGGATGCCCAGGTCAATATGCAGCGTCCGGCTGATCGGCAGCCATACCGTGTTCCACGGTACGAGCGTGGGGAACACCCCCGAGGCGTCGCGCCCTGCGGAAAAATACTCGAACGCCGTACAATAGCTCAGCAACGCCACTACGGCCAGCACCGCCGTGCCTATGGCGCCCGCGACGACGGGCTTGAGCTTCATGCCGGCCAGCCCCAGGAAGAGGAAGCTCAGCAGCGGCAGCAGCAGGATAAGGATCGTATATTCCATAACAATCGTTTTTTCAGAATCGTTACCACTTCATCTCCCGCAGGCTCTTCACCCCGATGTTGCGCAGGTTCCGGTAGATGTTGATGATGATGGCGATTGCGACGGCCGTTTCGGCGGCGCTGATGCCGATGGCGAATAGCGTGAAGAAGAATCCCTCCAGCTGTTCGGGGAACAGGAAGCGGTTGAATACGACGAAATTGATGTCGACCGAATTGAGGATCAGTTCGACGGAGATCAGCATCGCGAGCAGGTTGCGGCGCGTCACGAACCCGTAGATTCCCACGAACATCATGATCGTCGAAACGATCAGGTAATACTCCATGTGTATCATAGCAGTAATTTGTTTTGTACACTTTCCATCGACCGCATCGCTTTGCCGCTGCCTTCATGCACGACGTTTCGTTGTTTCCTCCCCCCCCCTGCCC
>OLWG01000424.1_pt1 | contig 17781 bp, 15 predicted proteins | sample 1673721 | NCBI WGS metagenome assembly OLWG01 (sample SAMEA103958125, study PRJEB25191) | human gut metagenome | reverse complement strand
TGAAGCGGCGGCCGACGTCCTGGGCGAGGTGATGATCGATGAGCTTGGCAAGGATGCGGTTGATCGTGCGCGGCGTGACGCTTGTCAGGTCGGCAAGCTCGGAGGCAGTGAAGCGCTGGCGGCCTGTATCGCGGCAGGCGTGGTAAAGGTCGGCGATGATCCTCACGCTGACGCCGGATTTCTTAGAGAGGTAGAGGAACTGCTCATCGATGGGATGTTCCTTCTTTTCCTGCGAGGCCTGCCCGTTTTTTGACATGGGGACGCGGGAGAAGAGCTCCTTCCCGATGATGTAGGCGCGATTTCCGCCGGAAGCTGAGGAGTGTTCCATGCCCTGCAGCGCATTGTACTTGGCTTCGGCTGCCGTTTCGCCGTATCCGATCCCGATCGAAAGGGTGAAGGCGGTCGTTTCAGCGACGTTGGAAAGAAGCGAGAAGTGGTGGTAATGGTTTGTCGCATTCTCGATGAGGGCAGGGGTCGTGAAAAGGAAGTACCCGGAAGGCGGCTGCTCGATGCAGGCGGCATCCAGGAAATGGGCAAAGCGGTGGATTTCACGCGAAACCTGCAGCTTTTCCATCGAAAGGCGGTAGTCATTGTTATTGGGAATGGATTCCTTGAGCGCGTCGATGTGGATGGCTATGACAGCAAGCCTGTTGCCGCGGTCCAGCATGGATTCGTGGGTGAGGACAAGGCGCTGCAGCCCGTTCCGGATATCATCGAAGGATGGCTGGAGGATGTAGACGGGAATGCCCTTGGAGTCAAGGATGTCGCGGACCTTGTAGAAGAGGGTGATGCAGTATGAGACTTTACCCATCCGGTAGAGCTTTTCCATGGCGGCTGCATTCTTGATGAGGAGGCCTTCATTGTAAGCAAGGATCGGAAGGATTTCGAGGGAAAAGTCGTTTTCACTCATCCCGATTTCCTTGAAGGCAAGGTCGAAGAAATCCCTCCGGTCAAGATCGGTCGCAATCCGCATGGGATATCCCTTGTCACGCGCCCGGTAGAAAAGGCGCAGAAGCGAGGCAGAGGAACGCGGGATGGTCAGCCATTCTGTCACATGCGGCACGGCTTTTTCCGCATAGCGGCGGGCCGTGTCTCCCAGAAAGAGGAAGGTCTCGACGCTGTTCTGGCGGCCGGAGAGGAGATCCGGGATTTCCACAATGGAATGATAAGGAAATGGGACGGCTTCGATTTCCGGAAATTCTCCGGAAAGGAAGGTGATGATTTCATCAATGATTTCTGCAGGGACTACGATTCCGATACGCATGGCGCACTTCCTTTTTGGTCAGAATAAAGGTCTATTAAGGACATGTTCTTTTCCTTATGCTATTCATAAGTGAGGTAAAAGTAAATAACTGGTTCGTCAGAAATCAGCTCACGGGCAAAGAAGTCCATGCATCCGTATTTTTTGCATGGTTTTTTTAGTAGGTTTGGGAGTGTAGGAGGTCATCTATGAGTTGGTTGAAAAAGTATCAAAGTGAAAACAAGTACGTGGTATTCTTCTTCCTCTATATAGGGTTCTGTATATCCTATATAGACAGGTCCGCCATCGGGCTCGCGCTTCCTTCGATTTCGAAGGACTTCGCCCTTGCGCCCACGCAGATGGGCGTCGTCATCAGCGCATTCTTCATCGGCTATTCCATCATGCAGATTCCTGGCGGCTGGCTGGCTGACCATTTCGGTTCCAAGACGGTCATCTGCATTGCATTGACACTCTGGTCCATCTTCACCTTCACGACCGGCCATGCATCGACGCTTGCAGGACTGCTCTTCCTGCGCTTCGTATTCGGTCTCTGCGAAGGTCCATATGCCGGTTCCTGCTACAGAGCGATTGCTGAATACTTCCCGCGTGAGCTTCGTCCTGCATTTACGACAGGCATCCTTTCCTCGAACTACATTGGAAGCGCCATTGCACCGATCATCATCGTACCGCTCATCCTCTGGTTCGGATGGAGAGGCATGTTCCAGGCATTAGGCTGCATCGGCCTTGTTTATGTATTTTTCTATGCATTTTTCTATGCATTTTTCGTCAAGCAGGTAAAACCGGCAGAAGAAGAAAAAGCCGGCGCCAAGAAGGGAAGCAAGAAGGAATATTTCTTAAAGCTTCTCCATTTCTCCATCATCTGGAAACTCGTCGTCTGCGCATTCTGCATTTCCTGCATCAATAAAGGCCTCGATGCCTGGATGCCGACATACCTCATCGCAGAACGCGGCATCAACCTGAAAGCCGTCGGTTATGTAACGCCGATCCCGTTCATGGCATCCTTCCTGTCAACGGCAGGCTGCGGCTGGCTTATGAACAAGTATTTTGATAAGAAGGAACAGTACATGATTGCCATCTGCGCTGTCATGACCGCGATTTTCCTCTACCTGATGTACAATGCGGAAACCCTTTTCTGGGTCGTCGTATTCCAGTGCGGTGTGTACTTCTTCAAGGCATGCATCTTAGGCTCTGCCGTTGCTATCGTCCTTAAGATCGTTACCGGAAATATTGCAGGCTCGGCTACGATGATCGTCAACATGGGCGGCCAGGTAGCAGGCTTCATTTCCCCGGTCGTCATGGGATATCTTGTTTCTGTATTTAATGGTTCCTTCAACGCTGTTTTCTACTACCTGATCGGTGCTGCTTCCGTCTGCGCTCTGAGCGCATTCCTCATTCCGAAGAGAAAAGAAGCGATGCTTGACCTGGGTGAGGGCAGTGAAGAATAAACGGAGCGGATTTTCCGCTTTCCCTTGCAGTATAGTTCAATGATTGTAGAATGGAAGTTAAGGAGGAAAAAGTATGAAAATTTCTAAAGTAGTTGTCCGCAGAATGAGTCTTGATTTCAAGGTGCCTTTCCGCACCAGCTTCGGACTGAATACGACAAAGGATTTCTCCATCGTCGAACTGCATGACAGCGATGGCAATGTGGGATATGGTGCCTGCTCGGCATTCATGCGCCCCTGGTACAATGAAGAAACGACAATGGGCGCTCTCTTCATTATCAAAGAATACCTGATTCCGGCTCTCTTTGATGCAGGTGATTTCAAGGACCCTGAATGGTTCTTCGATCATACATCCTGGATCCGCAGAAACCGCATGGCGCGCGCTTCTGTCGACTGCGCTCTCTGGGAACTGTACTCCAAGGAACTCGGCATTCCTGAATACAAAGCTCTCGGCGGCGTCAAGGATTCTGTCGAAGCCGGCGTTTCCTTGGGCATTGAAGATACACCTGACAAGCTTCTTGCTACGATTGAAAAGTACATGAAGCAGGGCTACCGCCGTGTCAAATGCAAAATCAAACCGGGCTATGATATCAATTACATGAGAGCTGTCAGAAAAGAATACGGAGACATCATGCTCATGGTTGATGCCAATTCCGCATATACGCTCGCTGATATCGACCTCTTCAAGGAAATGGATGAACTGGGCCTTCTCATGATTGAGCAGCCTCTGGCATCCGATGATATCGTGGATCACCGCCACCTGCAGGCTGCCATCAAGACACCGATCTGCCTGGATGAAAGCATTGACAGTGTCGATGATGCCAGAAGAGCCATCGAGCTTGGCAGCTGCAAGATCATCAACATCAAAGTAGCCCGCGTGGGCGGATTGACCGAAGCCAGAAGAATCCAAAAATTCGCCGGTGAAAAGGGCGTTTATTCCTGGTGCGGCGGCATGGTCGACGACGGCGTCGCAAGGGGCCACAACATGGCTGTTGCCACCCTCCCGTACTACCGCTATCCGAATGATATCCCGGGAAGCGACCGCTACTATGCGGATGATATCGTAACCCCGTCCACATTCATTGACGATCATGCCATGATTCATCTGCCGCAGCTTCCGGGCACCGGCTTTGAACTGAATCAGGAAGTCGTTGAAAAACATACTCTTGAAAAGTGGGAATTCACAAAATAATCAAATAAGGAAGGAGCGCGGAGGGGAAGCCGTCCGCGTTTCCTGCTGTCATTTTTGAAACGGAGGAAAGGTTATGACGACAAGAGATAAAGCATACGAATGGATTGACGCGCATAAGGACGACATGGTCGATTTGTGGAAACAGATGGTGACCATCGATTCCGGCATCGGTGTCAAGGAAGGCGGCATGGAGATGGGCAATCTCTGCGCAGGAATCCTTGAAAAGCTGGGATTCTCCATCCGCCGCGTATCCTATGAAAAATGCGGCGACACGATCATCGGCGAACGCGGCGACCTGTCCAAACCATACACGATCCTCATGGGTCACATGGATACGGTATTCTTCAAAGGCGAACCTGAAAAGCGTCCGTTCACCATTAAAGACGGCAAGGCATACGGCCCGGGCGTTCTTGATATGAAGGGCGGCGTCTGCATCCTGCTCTCCACTCTGGAAGCGCTCCATGCAGCCGGATTTGATGATTTCCCGTGCAAAGTCATCCTTGTTGCCGATGAAGAACCGGCCCACGTATTCTCCAATGCGCCGGAAGTCATCGAGAAGGAATCCAAAGGCGCCAAGTGCGCATTCAACTTTGAAACAGGCTTCCCGGATCATGCCCTGGTCGTCCAGAGAAAAGGCTGCTGGCGTTTCTTCATTGAAACCTTCGGCCGCGGCTGCCATGTAGGGAATGATCCGCAGAACGGCAGAAGCGCTATCCTTGAAATGGCTCACAAGATCATTGAAATCGAGAACCTGACCGACTACTCCAAACAGTACAATGTCAATGTCGGCACAATCGAAGGCGGCACGGTAGCCAATGCGGCTCCGGCTCACTGCAAGGTGGAATGCGATTTCCGCTACGTCCATCCTGAAGATCTCCCCATCCTCAGAAAGAAGGTCGAGGAAGTCTGCGCCAAACAGTATGTGCCTGATGTCACGACAAAGCTCTATGACAGCGTAGGCTTTGCTGTCATGCCGCAGCTCCCGGGCAACCTTGAACTTCTGAAGATTGCACAGGAAGTCGCAGAAGAAAGCGGATTCCCTGTTCCGGGCCCGAAACTCTGCGGAGGCGGCAGTGATGCAGCCTACACGGAAGCTGCCGGTGTTCCGACACTCTGCGGCACAGGCGTTGAAGGCTCCAGAAACCATACGGTCGAAGAATGGGCCGATGTGGACAGCCTCTTCCGCCGCGCTAAGCAGATGGCAGGCATTCTTCTCAAGCTGAACGAAAAATAATTTGAAGATCATCTTAATACGGCAGGCCGCCCGCTTCGATGCTGGCGGCTTTCTGCCATGGAGGACAGGAGGACATTATGAGAATTGACCGCGTAGATATTATCCGCGTTTTGAATCCGTTCAAGCATCCGTTCCAGACAAGCTTCACCAAGTTTGAAAACAGGGACGCACTGCTTGTCAAAGTATATTCCGAAGGCCTTGTCGGCTGGGGTGAATGCAAGGCTTTCTACGGGCCTTTCTACAATCCGGAAGACAACGGCACCGTGCTTCATATCCTGAGCGACATCATCATCCCGGGCATCCTTCATACGGAAGTGGAAAGCCCGGAAGCTTTCATGAAACAGTTCGACTACATCAAGGGAAACCGCCTTGCCAAAGCAGCTGTCGAAAACGCTCTCTGGGAACTCATGGTCCAGCGTACAGGAAAGTCCCTGAAGACGCTCCTTGGCGGCACGCAGAAGGAAATCAAGGTCGGCGTCTCCCTTGGCATTGAAAAGGATATCAACGTCCTTTTCAAGGAAATTGAACATTACTTAGAACTTGGCTATCACAGAACGAAGATCAAAATCCATCCGGGCCGCGACATTGAAGTCGTCAAGGCCATCAGGAAGGAATTCGGGGATATCACGCTTACCGTCGATGCCAATTCCGCCTACACGCTTAAGGATATCGACCTCTTCCGCGCCATGGATGAATACCATCTCCAGTACATTGAACAGCCGCTCGGAGAAGAAGATATCGTCGACCATGCCACGCTCCAGAAAGCTATCGAGACACCGGTCTGCCTCGATGAAAGCATCGTTTCCTACGAAGCGGCAGAAGTGGCAATCCGTCTTGGCAGCTGCAAGGTCATCAATATCAAATCCAGCCGCTGCGGCGGTGTCTATGAAGGAAAGCGCATCCATGACCTCTGCGTTGCCCATCATATTCCTGTATGGTGCGGCGGCATGACAGAGCTCGGCATCGGCCGCGCGCAGAATGTTTCCTTTGCAAGCCTTCCGGGATTTACGGAACTGGCGCATGATGTGGCAGCTGCGAGCCGCTACTTCGACGAAGATGTGACAAACCCGATGGTAGACATCACTGACCGCTGCACGATCATCGTGCCGGATGAGGAAAACGGAATCCATTACGATGTCGATGAAAAGCAGATCGACAAGATGGAAGCAGGCCACTGGATTTTCAAATAAACGAAAATTTTACAAAAATCTTGTTGACACGCATTTCGAATCGTGGTAAAGTACACACAACGAAACGATGAAGAAAAGAGTAAGCGTCTGAAGACAGCAAAGCGAGTCCGGATAGTGAGAGCGGATATGGATAGGAAGCTGAAGTGCATTTCTGAGTTTGACGGGCTGAAATGATAGTAGGTCCTTCCGGGAACTCCCGATACAGAGTCAGGGTTTGATAGAACCTTCTAAGGTGCATTTGGCGACAGGTGCATGAAATCGGGTGGAAACACGAAGCTATGGCTCTCGTCCCTTTACAGGGGCGGGAGCTTTTTGATTTAAAAAAATACAGAAAAGGAGCGAAAGACGATGGGAAAAATGATAGCCAGAGAAATCGACAACTTGACATGGAGAGTCGCAGGCTGCCTGCTTTTCATCGGAATTTCCGCTCCGGCATTCCATAAGTTTTACAGAAACGGCATTGAACATTAATTCTTGCCCATAATAACTGCGATGAAGGAAAGAGTAAGTCTTCTGAATATGGCAAAGCGAGTCCGGATAGTGAAAGCGGATACAGATAAGATGACTGAATTGCATTCCTGAGCGGGACGGCCGAAATGAGAGTAGGTCTCCGGGGCGGCGCCCCTTACAGCGCACGGAGTATGATAGTACTTCATGAGGCCTTGCGGGAGACCGCAGGCAAAATAGGGTGGAACCACGAATCCTCATCCCTTCGGACGGGGATTTTTTGTATACAGGAGGGAAAAAGAAATGAAGCGATGTAGACATTGCAGGAAAGCAGGAGACAGTTAACGATGATCATTTAAAACAGGAGGCATTACTTATGAAGCAGAGCAAAAGAGATTTGATTACAGCAGCATTCCACAACCAGGAAACCGGCCGCATGGCCCTGGGATTCTGGCACCATTTCCTGAAGGACGAAACCGGAGCCGATGCATTCCTTCATCCAGAGCTTACGGATGAAGTCATTCAGGGACAGGAAGATTTCTATCAGGCGTTCTCCCCGGATATGATCAAAATCATGACGGACGGCTTCTTCAGCTATCCGGCAGAAATCCTCCAGAAACCATTGACCAGCAGAAAAGCGCTTTCAGAAATCAAGCCGCTTGGAAAATCATCTGTCTGGTTTGAAAGTCAGATCGCTTATGCAAAGCTTCTCCAAAAGAAGTACGGCAGTGAAGTCCCTCTCTTCTACAATGTGTTCGCCGTCCCAAGGACGATCGAATTCATGCAGCAGACAGCCGGAAGCCCGATCGACCTTGGCGCATGGGTGAGGGAAGAGCCGGAAACGCTCACAAAGGCAATGGACATCATTTCCACTGATTATGCAGAGCTTGCAAAGGCTCTTATCAGCGAAGCAGGAGTGGACGGGATTTACCTTTCCGTCAACAACGTGAGCCCTGATGGAATCACGGAAGAAGAATACAGGAAGTACATCGCTCCTTACGAGCTGAAAATCCTGGAAGCGGCCAATGAGGCAGGCGGAAGCAATATTCTTCACATCTGCGGCTACCATGGCTTCAGGAACCATCTGGAATGGTACAAGGATTACCCGTTCCTGGCAGTCAATGTGGCCAACCACGTCGAAGGGATTACGCTTGGAAAGGAAAAGAAACTCTTTGGCGGAAGGGCCGTCATCGGAGGATTCGGACAGACTGAAAATGATCTGATCTACAAGGGAAGCGAAGAAGAAATCAGAAGCGAAGTCAGAAGACTTCTTGATGAAAGCGGGACGAAGGGGGTTCTCCTTGGTGCTGACTGCACGATTCCAAGAGATACGGATATCCGTCATCTGGAATGGATCAGGGATGAAGCAGACAAGTACGTGAAGGAACACAAGGCATAAAGAGTAAAGGAAAAGGAGAACAACTATGAAGACGGGAAAATTATGGAAAGCACTCATTCTGGCAGGCATCGTGGGAATCGCGGGAGGGCTTGCAGGATGCGGCGGTGAAAAGGCAGACAAGGGAGCATCTGCTGCTGTATCGTCCAATGGAAAGAAAATCGTGAAGATCGCGCACACGGCGCACTATTTCCCATACGACTATGTGGATGACAAGAATCAGTCGGACGGCATGGAAGTCGCTGTCATGAAGGAAGTGGCAAAGAAGCTGCCGCGGTATGAATTCCAGTATGTGCCGACATCTGATGATGATCTTCTGATCGGCGTCGAATCCGGCAAGTACGATGCAGGAACGAAGGGGATCTGGAAGACACCGGCCCGCGAAAAGAAATACATTTTCCCGGAAAACAACATTGCTGCCAGCGTCATCGGCGTAACGATCAGAAGCGAGGATGCGGATAAGATCCACTCCCTGGAAGATTTCGCCAAGGCAGGCAAGAAGCTTGTGCCGATTGCTCCGCAGAATGCGCAGTACCAGGTCATCAAGGATTTCAATACTGCTCATCCGGATTCCCCGATCAATCTGGAAGCGTCTGAAAACTTCCAGGTCGCTGATGCGTACAGCTGGGTGCTTGAAGGACGCTATGACGGATACCTTTCCATCGAGCTGGCTTACAAGAAAAATGTGACCGCACCGGATGCGCCGTACAAGGATTACAAGAACAAGCTGACATATATCCGCTACAAAGCGCTTCCGACATATGTCCTTGTCAACAAGAACGACAAGGAACTGGCCAGACAGATCAATCAGGCGCTTGGCGAACTGAAGAAGGAAGGCAAGATTGCCGAGCTTGAGAAGCAGTACTTCGGTGAGGAAATCAGCCCGCTTCTGGATCAGAAATAAGAATGGAATGGAACGATTGAATAAGGAGGGATACCCATGGATACGAGGCCATTCAGCCCGGATGTCATACTGACATCCATACCTGCTTTACTGCCATACCTTGAGGTGACGCTTATGGTCGGCCTGATCAGCGTCGTGACCGGATCAGCCTTCGGGCTTCTGCTCGCATGGGCCAGGCTTTCAGGAAATAGGATCCTGTCATCTCTGGCGGAAGGATACACGTACATCATCCGCTGTACGCCGTCCATCGTCCTTCTTTTCATCGTTTTCTACGGACTGCCGGTCTTTGCAAGGGATGCGCTGGGAATCGATCTCGATAATCTGTCGCGTGCGATTTTCGTCATCATCACGTTCACGCTTCTCTTCGGAGGCTTCGTATCGGAAGTGTTCCGCTCCGCTTACCTCGCTGTCCCCAAGGGGCAGTATGAGGCGGCGGTTACCATCGGTCTTTCTCCTTGGAAAGCATTCCTGACGGTCGTGATGCCGCAGGCAGCCGTCATCGCTCTTCCGAATTTTGGAAATTCGGTCATCAATCTTCTGAAAGAAAGCGCCCTGGCTTATACGATCGGGCTCATCGATCTCCTGGGCAGGACGAATCTTATCATTTCCCAAAACTACGGCGCGTACGGCATAGAGCTTTATGCAGCGTGCATGCTGATTTACTGGATGGTGAATATCCTTCTTGAAAGGACATTTCTTTTCGCCGAAAAACGGCTGTCACACAGAGAATAGGAGGCAAGTATGGAACTGGATCTGTCATTCATGGAAGAGGCGCTGCCCTTCCTCATCAAAGCCATTCCCGTGACGATTTTCATCACAGCGGCAACGCTCATCCTCTCTCTTGTGCCGGCTTTTCTGATGGCGGAGAAGAGAGTGCGTGGAGGCGGAAAAGGAAAGGCAGAAAAGCTCATCATGCTCTACATTTCCTTTATCCGCGGAACGCCGCTCGTCCTGCAGGTGCTTCTCGTGTATGCGCTCATGCCGAGCATCCTGAATTCCATCGTCAAAGCGCTGGGGCTTCCCATCGACGTATTCCATGACATCAATCCGCTCTGGTATGCAGTGACGGTTTTCACGATCAATACGACGGCTCTTCTTTCGGAAATCTTCCGCTCGGCCATGCTGGCGGTGCCGGAAGGGCAGATGGAAGCAGGACTTACGATCGGGCTTTCAAGGTTTCAGACATGGATCCATGTCGTCGTGCCGCAGGCTCTGACATCTGCGCTTCCCAACCTCTGCAATCTCACGGTCAACCTGATCAAAGGCACGTCGCTCGCCTTCTTCATGGGAATCAAGGACATCATGGCAGCCGCAAAGATTCAGGCGGCCTTCGGCTACAATTACATCGAGGCATACCTGGAAGTATTCATCCTTTATATCGCAATCTGCACCATCGTTCAGGTTGTTTACAAGATTTTCGAAAAACGCGCCGGACTCTACCGCGCAGCAGGACAGGAGGGCTAACTATGCTGGAAATTAAAAACGTAAAGAAAAGTTTCGGGAAACAGGAAGTACTGAAGGATGTGAGCCTGCGCGTGGAAAAGGGAGATGTCATTGTGATTCTGGGGCCTTCAGGCTCCGGAAAGACGACGCTTCTCCGTTCCCTTGCCTTCCTTGAAAAGGCAGACGGAGGTGTGATGATGCTGGGAGACAAGTCGCTTGATATGCACAATGCATCATCCAAGGACATTGCCTGGGTCAGGAAGCGGACAGCTTTCGTCTTCCAAAATTACAATCTCTTTGCCAATAAGACAGCGCTTGAAAATGTCATGCTGGGCCTTACGGCAGGGCGGGGCATGAAGAAGGACGAAGCAGAGCGCATTGCAAGAAAAGCGCTCCGGGATGTAGGCCTTGAAGACAGGATGGATTACTATCCCTCCCGCTTGTCCGGAGGGCAGCAGCAGCGCGTCGGCATTGCAGTCAAGCCGGACGTCATTTTCTTTGATGAACCGACATCAGCTCTGGATCCCGAACTCGTCGGCGGTGTCCTCTCTGTCATGAAGAAGCTGGCAGAGGACGGCGTGACGATGATTGTGGTCACGCATGAAATGAAGTTTGCCCGTGAAGCGGCCAGCAAGGTCATCTTCATGGACGGCGGGGTCATCGTGGAAGAGGGAGATCCTGAGACGGTATTCACCCACCCGAAGGAGGCAAGGACGAGAAAGTTCCTGCGCCGCATTCTTGATCATGAAGATATCCCCGAAGACAGGGAGGGAATCCCTGAAGTGCGCGCAGCCGTGAAGAGTATTCCATCTGTCAGCGCGATGCCGGGATTCATGTAAGCTTTCTCCTTTCCGGTGTATAATAAAGAAAAATGACGGGAAAGGGATGATTCCTGATGGATGAGGAAAAACCGATCATATTGACCGCGCAGGGAAGTTTCTCTGCCGGCGGAAAGACGCTGAAGGCGGAGGGGACGTATGACCCTTCTCATGCGCTTGATCCTGCCGGACAGACAAAGCATGTCGATCATGCCTATGTGTTTTATCAGGCGCCGAAGGATGCGAGGCCGAACGCTCTCGTGTTCCTCCATGGAGCCGGGCAGAGCGGAGCCGCATGGGAGACGACGCCTGACGGGCGCGAAGGATTCCAGACGATATTCCTCCGTAAGGGATACAAGGTATTCCTGATGGACCAGCCGGGACGCGGCAGGGCGGCGAGTGTTTTGACAAGTGCATCCGTCGAGCCAAAACCAGACGAAGCGCTCTGGTTTGATATTTTCCGCTTCGGCCATTATCCGGAAAGATTTCCCGGCGTGCAGATTCCTGAAGGGGAAGAGGCCGCCGACCAGCTCTGGCGGAGGGTGACACCGGATACGAGGACCTTTGATGCCGAGCTTGTCTCGGATACGCTATCAGCGGCAATCGACCGTGCAGGGCCTTCTGTCATCGTGACGCATTCGCAGGGAGCCGGCGCAGGCTGGCGCGCTGCCATGAAGAATGACAATGTCAGGGGCATCATTGCCCTGGAGCCCGGCGTAGGATTCCTCTTTCCTGATGACGATGTGCCCGATCCATTGATTTCCACAAGCCCCTTCGGTGCTCTTAAGGCAGAAGGCGTCGATCCGAGGGATTTCCACAAGCTGACGGAAATCCCGATCCTCATGATCTTCGGAGACAATATTCCAGACGACATGACACGCTGGGGCGGCGAAGACAACTGGAGAGTCCGCCGCATGGAAGCGGAAAACATGGCAGAAGAAATCAACCGGCAGGGCGGGGATGCCCGTGTCATACGGCTTCCTGACGTCGGAATCCATGGAAATACGCATTTCCTTTTCGAGGATCTGAATAACCGTGAAATCGCGGATCTCATGGAAGACTGGATGATCGAAAAGGAACTGGACAGGTAAGAAAACCAAGTTTCATCTTCCTCGTTGACATACTGTCAAATTAGTGATATTGTAGGTATATCGAATAGAACAAATATAATGTTATGACGAAAAGAGTAGTCATTCCGAAGCCGTAAAAGCGAGTCCGGAGGGTGAGAGCGGACGCGGACAGGATGATGAAGTGCATTTCCGAGCATCGAAGGCTGAAATGACAGTAGGCTTTCCCGGGCGCTCCCGATACAGGGCAGAGGGTCTTAGGACTCTCAGAGGCATATCTGGCGACAGGTATGCGAATTTAGGTGGAATCACGAGTCTCTCGTCCTGAAAAGGACAGGGACTTTTTTATTTAGCAATCAACAGCCGGAAGGCAACGAGGAGGAAACTTTATGAACAAGAAAACAAAAATCGCAGCAGCAGCACTTATTTCATTCCTTGCAGCAGGACTCATTGCCGGATGCGGCGGAGACAAGAAGGCAGCTTCTTCTGCAGCTTCTGCAGCAGCTGACGGAAAGAAACACGTGAAGGTCGTTCTTTCCAGCACGGAACGTCCGCTTTCCTGGACTGATGAAAACGGTAGGACACAGGGCTATGAATACGATATCCTGGAAGCAGTCAATAAGAACCTCAAGGGCTACCACCTCGATCTCCAGGCTGTTCCGCCGGAAACACAGGATGTCATGATGGAATCCGGAGATGCCAAGGTCGCAGCCGGCGGTTACTACCGTACACCGCGCCGTGAAAAGGATTACATCGTACCGAAGACACCGATCGGCGTATCTTCTGTCGAAGTATACATGAGCAAGGAAAATGCAGCGAAGTACCACAGCCTTGAAGATGTCATCAAGGGCGGCGGCAAGCTCGTTCCGAACACACCGAACGGCGGCATCTACAAAGTACTGACAGACTGGAACAAGGAACATAACAACATTCTGAAGGAAGTTCCGATCCAGGACGGCCTGACTCCGGCTGAACGTCTGAGCTCCCTGAAGAGCGGCCAGTATGATGCGCTCGTTTACCCGAACAACCTCGGTGTAGAAGATATTGCCAAAGCTATGAACCTGGACCTTGTCGCTCTCGACAAGCCAATCAAAGTCAATGAAACCGTTCTCATCGTCAACAAGGATGAAAAGGAACTGGCCAATGAAATCGAAGCTGCCCTGGAAAAACTCTCCAAGGATGGCACTCTGAAGCAGATTTCTGAAAAATGGTATCACAGAAACCTCTTCGATCAGCTGGATGAAGCCAACGCACAGAAGTAAGATTTGCCTCTGGGCGGTTTAAATGATACGATAGCCTTATTATATGTATAAAATAAGAGGCGGGATCGCAGCCCGGATCAACCGAGGGAAGCGGCCCGCCTCCTTTAATGAAAGGACGATCTATGGATTTGGAAAACAAGGGAGCCGAAATCAGCGCCCGGAATGAAAAGTACCTGCGCCATCTGCAGGGGCTGGTGCAGATTCCTTCTGTATCAAGCGTGAATGATGAGCATACGGACTGGAGCAGGTTTGATGAGCTGCATCAGTACCTTCAGACGACATATCCGATGATCTATCAGAAACTGGAACTGACGGTGATCGGAAAGGCAAGCCTCCTTTTCCGCTGGCCGTCTGAAAATCCGGACAGGAAGCCTGTCCTTCTGATGGCGCATCAGGACGTCGTGCCGGCAGGACGCGAAGAACAGTGGAGCCATCCGCCCTTTGCAGGCGAGGTGGAAGATGGTTTCCTCTGGGGAAGAGGATCGGAGGACTGCAAGTCGCTCCTCTCGGCCGAAATGGATGCTGTCGAGGAACTTCTGGAAGAACATTTCAAGCCTTCCTTTGATATTTACCTGTCCTTTGGCCACAATGAGGAAGTGCAGTGCACACCGGACAAGAAGGGATCCATTCTGGCGGCAGAATACCTGAAGAGAAACGGCGTCGAGCTGGCCTGCATTTTTGATGAAGGCGGAAATATCATCGACAATGAAAGCGGCGTGAGGGCGGAAGTCGCACTGGCAGAAAAAGCGCCGAATGAATTCGTCCTCTACAAGGACGGGGATGGCGGACATGCCAGCCGCCCCGGAAAGGGAACAGTGCTTGGCGATATTGCAAGGGCCGCCGCAGCTGTCGAAGAACATCCGATGCCCTACCGTTTGACGCCGCTCGTCAAAGCCTTCCTCAAGGCTGAAGCGCGTTTCAAGGACAAGAAGACAGCCAAGGTGTACCGCCACCCGGGCAAGCATTTCAAAAAACTCAAGAAACTCGCAGCCAAGGACAGGACACTGGATGCCATGCTTCATACGACATTTGCCGTAACGATGGCAGAGGGCAGCGCGCAGGCCAATGTCCTTCCGTCCCATGCAGAAGCAACGATGAGCGTCCGCATCCTTCAAGGTGATACTGTGGAATCAGTAAAGAAGTACCTGGAATCCATCATTTCCGAAGGCGTTCTTGTCAAAGTTCCTTTTGCTGAAAATCCGAAACGGGCAGGAAGCACGGACAGCGATGTCTATGAACTCCTCTGTGATACGATCCATGAAGTCTATGGAGAAAAGACAGCCATCGTGCCAAAACTCATGCTCGGCGCCTCAGACTCCAGAAACTATGCTGAAGTATCCCCGGCTGTTTTCCGCTTCTCCGGCCGCGTAAAGACACCGAAATGGGGCGAAGCCCATCAGGTGGATGAAAGGATGCCGGTAGACAAGCTCTACATGCCTGTTGATTTCTTCAAGACATTCCTTGGCAATTATAATAAGTAAAATATATATAAGGGCTTTGGTGAAATGGCTTCACATTTTGCCAGGGCTCTTTTATTGTCCGTTTATATTGTATTTATTTGGAGGAGCATACCTTCTATGGTACAATATACATGTTTTTCAGAAATGGGAGGGAATTATGGATAAACCAGTCATAGGTACTGTCAAGCTTGACGGCTGGGCCGTACTGGCTCCGATGGCGGGCGTCAGCGATCTGGCGTACCGTGTCATAGCAAGGCGCTTCGGCGCATCCATGACTACAGCGGAAATGGTCAGCGCCAAGGGGCTGTATTATAAAAACGGAAAGGCAGAAGACATGCTGAAGATCGATCCGGATGAACATCCGGTAGCTCTCCAGCTTTTCGGAAGCGATCCTGAAATCATGGCGCTTGGGGCGCGCGAGATGGCAAAGGCGGGTCCTGATATCATCGATATCAATATGGGCTGCCCGATGCAGAAGGTCGTTAAGAACGGCGACGGATCGGCGCTCATGAAGAATATTCCGCTGGCTGCTTCCATCGTAAAGGCCATGGCGGGCGCCGTGGATATCCCGATCACGGTCAAGATGCGTCTTGGCTGGACAAGGGATACGGAAAACTGCGTGGAACTTGCCAGGGCTGTCGAAGAGGCAGGGGCAGCAGCCATTACTGTCCATGGACGCACAAGGGAAGATTTCTATACAGGAAAGGCGGACTGGAAGAAGATTGCCGAAGTCGTCAAGGCGGTTAAGATTCCAGTCATTGGAAACGGGGATGTGGATTCTCCAAAGAAAGCAGAAGCACTGGTGCGTGAGACAGGCTGTGATGGGATCATGATTGGTCGCGCAGTGAGAGGAAATCCATGGATCTTCCGTGAGATGAACCATTATTTTACTACGGGAGAGCTGCTTCCGCGTCCATCTTGGGAAGAAATCAGAGAGATGATTCTTCGTCATGCAAGAATGCAGATCGAACTGAAAGGTGAATTTACCGGAATCCGTGAAATGCGTAAGCATATTGCATGGTATACTTCAGGAATGAGACATAGTGCAGGGCTGCGCAGAGATTCTAATCTGGTCAGCAGCTATGAAGAATTGGAAAAGCTGCTGGATGTTACTGTTCAGAGATAAAACAAGGAAAATTACAGAAGCTGGGAATTCGCGGTTAATCGCGGAATTCCGGCTTTTTTGGTTCTTGACAAGGTATACAGATTTGGGTATAATACAGAAATTGTGAATATCCTAGAATAAGTCTGCCTGTTTTGAGGTATGATGTTTTGAGAAGTTATGTAGACAGCAATTATTCCGGGAATGTATATCCAATAAATATCCGGCTATTTTGAAAGGGTGTAAGGATTATGGAAGAAAAGAAGAATTTATTAACATATGCAGGTCTTAAAAAACTGGAAGATGAGCTGCATGATTTAAAAGTAGTAAAAAGAAAAGAAGTTGCAGGTAAGATCAAAGAAGCAAGAGAACAGGGTGACCTTTCTGAGAATGCTGAATATGATGCAGCAAAAGATGAGCAGAGAGACATCGAAGCAAGAATCGAAGAAATCGAAAAAATCCTTAAAAATGCAGAAGTCGTTGTAGAAGATGAAGTAGATCTTGATAAGATCAACGTTGGATGCAAGGTTAAAGTACATGACTATGAATTCGATGAAGATATGGAATTAAAGATCGTTGGTTCTACAGAAGCGAACAGCCTGGAAGGTAAGATCTCCAATGAATCTCCAGTAGGAAAAGCTCTGATCGGTGCACATACAGGAGATGTTGTTGATGTAGAAATGCCAATGGGAATCATGAAATACAAGGTTCTGGAGATCCAGAGAAACGTTTAAATAAGTCAAAAAACAGAAGGAGGCCAACAAAGTGGCAGAGCAGAAGAAGCAGGATACAAACCAGCTGCTGAAGGTTCGTCGTGAGAAGCTTGCAGATTTGCAGGCAAATGGCAAGGACCCGTTTCAGATCACAAAATTTGACCAGACACATCACTCACTTGAGGTAAAGAATCTCTATGAAGCGCATGAGGCAGAGATATTAAAAGACCACAAGACTCCAGATGTAGAAGGTCTTGATGAAGCACAGGCAAGAGAAGTCCTCAAACAGGACTATGAAGAAAGAAGAAAAATCATGGATGCGAACCCGATCCACGTAGCAATCGCCGGTCGTATGATGTTCAAACGTGTCATGGGCAAAGCTTCTTTCTGTAATATTCAGGATCTGCAAGGCAATATTCAGGTCTATGTGGCAAGAGATGCAATCGGAGAAGAATCCTATGCAGATTTCAAAAAATCTGATATCGGTGATATTTTCGGTCTGGAAGGCTTTGCTTTCAGAACAAGAACAGGCGAAATCTCTATCCATGCTGAAAAAATGACTATGCTGACAAAGAGTTTACAGATCCTTCCGGAGAAATTCCACGGACTGACTGACACAGATACCCGTTATCGTCAGAGATATGTAGACCTTATCATGAATCAGGACAGCAAGAATGTATTTATCAAACGTTCCCAGATCCTCAAAGAGATCCGTAACTTCCTTGCAGGACGTGACTTCATGGAAGTCGAAACTCCAATGCTGGTTTCCAACGCCGGCGGTGCAGCTGCAAGGCCGTTTGAGACACATTACAATGCACTGAACGAAGACGTTAAACTTCGTATCTCTCTG
>OLWG01000423.1_pt1 | contig 17906 bp, 11 predicted proteins | sample 1673721 | NCBI WGS metagenome assembly OLWG01 (sample SAMEA103958125, study PRJEB25191) | human gut metagenome | reverse complement strand
GCAGAAGCAGACGATGACAGCTTCGCGGTTCGTTTCATCTGAAGCGTGGTAGCGGTAGCCGTCGCGTACATAACCGTAGCGAGCAAGCAGCGCATCGAGTCCGTCCGTTACGACACGATAATTTTCATCCATGTTTCCGGTTTTCATGATCGGGTTCTGTGTCCAGAGATCATGATCATAGAGATCCCGGTTCGCATCGAGCACATCCGGCAGAAAATCCCACGGAATCCGGCGTTTTCCGGTCTCCGGATCAAGGACAGGCGCATCAAACTCCCGCAGCCACGGAAGAATTTCGGCCTCGCGGCCCGCATTTTTCAGCGTAAAAGAAGCCGTATCCTTCGCGCGTCCGAGCGGCGAGCAGTAAAAATCGGTGACGTTCCATTTCGCCGTTCGCTTCGAAAGCAGCTCAGCCTCACGCCAGCCCTTTTCAGTCAGCGAATCAATCTCATAATTCGGTTCGCCGTGGCGGATAAAGATAATTTTCATAAGAATTCCTTTCTTCGTATGCCACAAATCGTTTGGTTTATGCATCGAAAAGTCAATTTCAGTTCCGAAAAATCTGCGGCAGAGCACAGAACATTCAGAATTGATGTCACTTAGCTTAGTGTATCATAAATTGTCAAACTTGTGTGAGTTTCTGTGGAAAAAGATGCGGCAAATTGGAAGAGGCGTTCGCACGTCTGGTAGGCGGCCTGGGAGGAGTGGTTAAGATTTGAGAGGAGAGTGACAGAGGATGATGCGTTCTGGAAATATTTTTGAACGGGAAGGCAGCAGAGGGCATGGCTGCGATGGAGATGGCACAGAGATTACAGGAGGTGGTGATTATTCTGGTTGGGATAAGATGTATGATCAGGGCAGTATTGAAATAAAGGGGAGATGCCATTTATAAAAAAACAGTAAATTCGTCCACTTAGGACTAGCCGCCGCGGCTGTAGATTGATACAATAAAAGAAATAGGAAATATCGATTTTTTGCATAGGAGGAACACGGCGGCATGGCGGGATATGTGAGTCTTCAGGATGTAACAAAGACCTATCAAATGGGTGAGATTACCATCAAGGCTGCGGATGGGATCAGCTTTGATGTGGAAAAGGGTGAGTTTGTGATTGTTGTTGGACCGAGCGGTGCGGGTAAGACGACGGTGCTGAATATTTTAGGCGGAATGGACACAGCGACTTCAGGAAAGGTGTTGGTGGACGGGGCGGAGATCAGTAAGTACCGCGGCAAGAAGCTGATCCAGTACCGGCGGGAGGATATTGGATTTGTCTTTCAGTTTTATAATCTGATGCAGAACCTGACGGCGCTCGAGAATGTGGAGCTGGCGATGCAGATTTGTAAGCATCCGCTGGATGCGTCGGAGGTGCTTGCGGAGGTTGGGCTGGAAGAGAGAATGAATAACTTCCCGGCGCAGCTTTCGGGCGGAGAGCAGCAGCGTGTGGCGATTGCGCGTGCGCTGGCGAAGAATCCGAAACTGCTGCTCTGCGATGAGCCGACCGGCGCGCTCGATTATGTGACGGGAAAAGCGATCTTAAAGCTGCTGCAGGATACCTGCCGGGAGAAGGGGATGACGGTCATTGTCATCACTCACAACTCGGCGCTGACACCGATGGCGGACCGCGTGATTAAAATCCGAAACGGAAAAGTGGCGGGCATGAAAACAAATGAGAACCCGACGCCGGTGGAAGAGATAGAATGGTAGGTGGACGATGAGAGCATTTCGAAAAGACTTTATCCGGGAAATCACAAAGAACAAGGGGCGGTTTCTGTCAGTCTTTTTCATCGTGCTTCTTGGCGCGGCGTTTTTCTCGGGCATTCGGTCGGCGGAAGGAGATATGAAGGTTTCGGCGGACCGGTATTATGATGAAGTAAATTATATGGATTTGAAAGTTCTTGGAACGCTGGGGCTGACAGACGATGATCTGGCGGATATCGCGAAGACGGATGGCGTGAAAGCGGTCTACGGCGGAAAAACGGTGGAAGTGCTGCATGACATCGGCGAGAGCGAGCAGGTTGTGAAGCTGATTGCGCTGACGGACGGTGTGAATGAGCCGCGCGTGGTCGAGGGACGGATGCCGGAGAAAGAGGATGAAATTCTTGTTGATACGCAGTTTCTGAAAAGTTCCGGCTGTGAGATCGGAGATCAGGTAACGTTCACTTCCGGAACGGAGGATCCGCTCTCAGATTCGCTGACCGGGGACACGTTTACGATTGTTGGTTCGGCGACGCTCCCTTATTATATGGATCTGAACCGGGGAACGGGCTCGATTGGAAACGGAAGCATCAACAGTTTTGCACTGCTGCTTCCGGAGACATTTACCTCGGATCTCTATACAGAGATTTACGTCCAGGCGGACGGCGCACAGGAAGAGGCGAGCTACAGCGATGCGTATGATGAGACGGTGAAGGCTGTACAGACGAAGATTGAAGCGCTCGAGGATGCGGCGTGCGACCGGCGGTATACGGCAGTCAAAACCGAAGGACAGGAAAAGATTGATGATGCAAAACAGCAGGTCGCTGATGCAGAGCAGAAATTAGCGGACGCAAAAACAGAGCTGGATGACGGTGCACAGCAGCTTGCCGACGCGAAAGTGACGATTGCGGACAAAGAGCAGGAACTTCTCGACGGCGAACAGACGTTAAAGGACAAAGAACAGGAGCTTCTTGACGGAAAGCAGACGATTGCTGAGAAAGAACAGGAACTCCTTGACGGAAAACAGGCCATTGCAGAAAAAGAGCAGGAACTTCTCAGTGCGAAAGCAACCATCGCCGATAAAGAGCAGGAACTGGCATCCGGCAAGGCAACGCTGAAAGATAAAGAGGCGGAACTTGCGAGCGGAAAAGCGACGCTGGAAGCAAAGGCGGCAGAGCTGGAAAGCGGAAAAGCGGAGCTGAATCAGAAAGCCGATGAACTTGCAAGTGGAAAAACCACACTTGAGGCAAAAGCGAAAGAACTTTCCGACGGAAAAGCACAGCTTGCAGAGAAAGAAACAGAACTGGCATCCGGCAAAAAAGAGTTAGAGGAAAAAATGACGCAGCTTTCGGCGGCAAAAACCGAACTGACTCGGAAGCAGACGGAGCTGAATACTGCAAAAGAGCAGCTTTCCGAAAAAGAAACGGAATTGAATATTGCAAAGGAGCAGCTTTCCGCTGCACGCGAGGAACTGGACAACAAGAAAGCAGAAACCGCTGCAGGACGCACACAGTATGAAGCGCAGAAGGCAGCGTATGAAGAACAGAAGAGTCAGTATGAGACAGCCAAGGATCAGTTAGCCCAGATTTCCAGGCAGCTTCCGGTGGTGGAGGCTGCGCAGACAGAAGTGACTGGTCAGATCGAGGTGATTGAGGCTCAGCTTGACGGACTGACAGAGGAAGATGAAGCATATGTATCCCTGTTGGAACAGAAAACTGCGCTGGAAGCAAAGCAGACAGAGTTAGCACAGCAGCTTTTCACGATGCAGGAGCAGAAAACATTTCTGGAACAAAACATCGCAGCGTTTGAAGCAGCAAGCGCTGATGCGGAAGCCCGGCTTGCTGCTGCAGAAGCTCAGATTACCGACGCAGAAAGTCAGCTTGCCGCTGCAGATGCACAATTAACAGAAAAAGAGCAGGAATGCGCCGCAGGCGAGGCACAGATTGCTTCTGCAAAAGAAGAACTGGAAAGCGGCGAAGCTCAGATTACAGAGGCTCTTGCCCAGCTTCAGGATGGAGAAGCACAGGCAGAAGCTTATCAGAAACAGATTGAGAATGGCGAAGCCCAGCTTGCATCCGCCAAAGCAGCGATTGCCGACGGAGAAGCTCAGATTGAGACGAACCGCAGTAAATTAAAAGACGGAGAAACTCAGCTTGCGGCTGCCAGAGCCCAGCTTGCTGATGGGGAACAGCAGATTGCATCGTACCGACAGACGATTCAGTCGGGTGAGGCCCAGCTTGCCGCTGCAAAGCAGACAATTTCCAGTGGAGAAAGTCAGCTCGCCGAAGCGAAACAGACGATCGCCGACGGCGAAACCCAGTTAGCCGAAGCCAAGCAGACGATCGCCGATGGAGAAACTCAGCTCGCCGAAGCCAAGCAGACGATTGCCGACGGAGAAACCCAGCTTGCCGACGCGAAACAGGAAATCGCCGACGGAAAAATCTCCCTTGCGGATGTGAAACAGGAAATTGCCGATAAAGAAAAGGAACTTGAGGACAGCAAAGCCGAATATGAAAAAGCAAAAGCCGACGCCGAACCAGAAATCACGGATGCGAAGCAGGAAATTGCGGACGGTGAGAAAACACTCGCAGACCTGAAAAAACCAACGTGGTACGTCTGGGGACGGAATAAGGTAACGTCAACTGAGAGCTTCGGTCAGGATGCCGGCCGTATCTCGAATATCGGAAAATTCTTCCCGGTTATCTTCTTCCTCGTGGCTGCTCTCGTCAGCCTGACGACGATGACACGAATGATCGAGGAACAGCGTCAGCAGATCGGAACGTTAAAAGCCCTCGGCTATTCCGACGGCGTGATCGCCTTTAAATATTTCGCATACGCGATGCTCTCCGCCGTATCCGGCGCTCTCGCGGGCGTGGTGGTTGGAGAAAAAATCCTGCCCTGGGTTATTATGAATGCCTACGGCATGCTGTATACCGGACTTCCGTATTACATGACCCCGCTGAACTGGGAGCAGGGAGGCCTTGCGATTCTGGCGAGTGCAGCCTGCACCGGCGTGGCGACGATCGCGGCATGCTACAAAGAACTCGCCGCAGGTCCGGCAGAGCTGATGCGGCCGGAAGCACCGAAAAACGGCAAACGGATTTTCCTAGAACGCATCGGCGTACTCTGGAAACATCTGAACTTTACGCAGAAATCAACCGTGCGGAATCTGGTGCGGTATAAAAAACGATTCTTCATGACCGTTATCGGAATCGGCGGATGCATGGGTCTGATCCTCGTCGGTTTCGGCCTTCAGGATTCCATCACCGCGATTGCGAAAAACCAGTTCGTCAGCCTCTTCACCTATCAGGCGAATGCTGTGCTGAATTCAGATGTGGATGAATCCGAAAAAGAAGCATTGCAGACCGATCTGGAAAACTACAGCGGCATCGATGAGCTGCTGGAAATGTACTGCCAGAACATCGAACTGCAGACCGACAAAAAGACCGTGGATGCAGTGCTTGAAGTGCCGAAAGAACTGACGAATTTCAATGACTTCTATGCCTTCCGAGACCGGAAAAGCGGAGAAGTTTACGAATTCCCGACCGACGGCGGCGCAGCCATCAGCGAAAAGACAGCAACGATGCTCGGCGTAAAAGCAGGCGACACGGTTCAGCTGAAAAAAGGCGACGATATTGTGGACGTAAAGATTTCGATCATCGTCGAAAACTACGTGCGCCATTACCTGTATCTGGCCCCGGATCTCTACGAGGAGCTGTTCGGCGGAGCGCCGGACTACAACCAGCTTCTGATGAAATACCAGGACACGTCGAGCAATTATGAGACAGCACTCGGAGAAAAAATCATGACGTACGACGGTGTAGCGGCAATCTCGTTCACATCCGACCTGATTGATCAGATTGACAACATGCTTCGTTCCCTCGACATCGTCATCGTGGTGCTGATCGTATCGGCGGGCCTGCTGGCGTTTGTGGTGCTGTACAACCTGAACAACATCAACATCACCGAACGACAGAGAGAGCTGGCAACGCTGAAAGTGCTCGGCTTCTTCGACGGCGAGGTGGCATCGTACGTGTACCGGGAAAACATGGTGCTGACACTGTTCGGCGTTATCGCGGGCATGGGAATTGGAACGTTTTTACATCATTGCGTAATTCAGACCGTCGAGGTCGATCTGATGATGTTCGGACGAAACGTGTTCCCGCGGAGCTACGGCTGGAGCGCCCTGATTACCCTGGCGTTTGCCCTGTTCGTCAACTTTATGATGTTCTACCGGTTAAGAAAAATTGATATGATTGAATCGCTGAAAAGCGTGGAGTAAACAACAGAAAAAGGCCGTCCGCGGTGATGCAGAGAATCTGCAGAAACCGTGGGCGGTTTTTTCATTTTGAAAGTGAAATATGAGCCGGAATGCTTGTTTTTTCAGACATTTCGTTGTATAAAAAAGATAAGGGTTTTTATCAGAACAGAATCAAAAAACAAAGAGTAAAGGGGATTTTTACAAATGGGAACAACAGAAACGAAAAAAATGAGAGTCGGCGTTGTCGGCTGCGGAGCGATCAGTGATATTTATCTGACGAACATGATTCATAACTTTGAGAATCTTGAGGTAGCAGCATGCTGCGCAGGCCATCTTGAACATGCGAAAAAGAAAGCAGAGCAGTATGGCATCAAGGGCTGTACCTACGAGGAAATTCTGGCAGACCCGTCGATTGAAATGGTAGTCATTCTGACACCGGCACCGACCCACGAGGGGCTGATCCGTCAGGCACTGGAAGCCGGAAAACACGTTTACACTGAAAAAACAATGACCCTCGCACCGGAAACGGCAGCGAAACTGATCGAGCTGGCAGAGGAGAAACATCTCTATCTCGGTTCCGCACCGGACACCTTCCTTGGATCGGCACTGCAGACCGCAAGAAAAGCGATCGACGACGGGCTGATCGGCGAGGTGACATCTTTCGAAGCATGCGCAAACCGCGATCTTGATTTGCTGGCGAGCATCTTCCGTTTTCTGCGGATGCCGGGCGGCGGTATCTGCTACGATTTCGGTGTTTATTATCTGACGGCAATTGTGAGTCTTTTTGGTCCGGTGGATCGCGTTGTATCGTCCGTGCGAAACCTTGCGGCGAAGCGTGTGAACATCATTCCGGGCAGCCCGGAATACGGACAGGAATTTGACTATACAAACGAAAGTCAGGTCTTTACCATTCTGGAAATGAAAAACGGTGTGACCGGTACATTCTGCGTCAATGGTGACAGCGTCATCAATGATCAGGCGGTATTCACCATTTACGGTAAAAAAGGTATCTTAAAGCTTGTTGATCCGAACAATTTCGGCGGCGATGTTGTCTATATTCCGGGTGTAAAAGACTGGACACAGCAGACTGTTCCGGAAGTTTTACATTATGGCTTTGATTACAGCGAAAACAGCCGTGGTCTTGGCCCGTCTGAGATGGCAGAAGCAATTGCCGAGGGCAGACCAAACCGTGCGAGTGCCAAAATGGCATATCACGTACTCGATACGATCGATCAGATTATGAAGAGTGCGGAAACGGGTGCATTTGAGAAGGTTCCATCCACCTGCGAAAGACCAGAGGCCATGCCGAATTCATAGCCTATTTCTGATAGGATTGCAGGTACATCTGACGGAAGTCGGTAGGGCTTACATTTTTTGATTTCAAAAAGACTCTGTTAAACGTAGAAATACTGTTAAAACCGGATTCGAGCGACACTTCGGTGATCGTGAGATCCGGTTTTTTTAACAGGTTTTCGGCGATATGGAGCCGTTCCCTGGTGACGAAATCCGTGAAGGAGAGGCCGGTGTATGCGCGGAACAGCTTGGAAAAATGGCAGCGGGAGAATCCGGCGACTTTTGATGCTTCTTCCAGGGAAACCGGTTCGGTGCAGTGACTTGAGATCCAGGTACATGCAGCAACCATCTGGCGGTGTACCTGTGCGGAATGGCCTGTTTTTTGCGGTGCGGCAGTTTCGGTCGGCACGGAGAGATTTTCGCCGAGCAGAATAAAAAACTGATATAGCAGAACGCATCCGCGCAGTTCAGAAAAACTGATACCGGAGAGGGAGAGCCTGCGAAGCTCTGTCAGAAATCCGCGAAGCTTTTCGATTTCCGGGAAGTTGTTCTGATTCAGAAGACGGATCTGATAAAAAAGATAAGCAACAGACTGGAAATCCACGCGTTTTTCCAGAAAATCTGCATCGAGCTGAAGCATGATCAGGCGATGTTCTCTGTTGGTTGTGGAAACAGCGTGCAGCTCGCCGGGCCAGATAAAAAGAAGATCACCGGGCTTTAGCGGAAAGGTTTCTCCATTTACTTCATAGATAATGCCGTTATCCTGTGCAAGCACAATTTCGATATAGTGATGCCAGTGCAGACCGAAATAGGCGGGGACATGCGAAATAGAGATATCGTAAACATAGCTGTTAGCAAAATGATTGTTTTCGAAAAAAGAAGTCGAATCGTTTTTCATGGCAAAAGAATCCTCCGTATCTGATAAACGGTATTATACAACAGAAGAGAGAAAAAATATAGAAAAAATCGAAACATCTGGGCAATGATCGGCAATATATAAGTAGTGTTTTACGAGGATCTGTATTATGGTTAAGATATGAAAATTGTGAAGAACGGCAGAAATCGGAAAAAGAGTGATGTGATTTTGGCGAAAATTCACAATAAAAGTTTATGAAAAGTGAAGAAGTGAGAGGTAAGCGAAAAATGCAGATTTATGTAGATGGAAATGCTGTGCGAAGCGGAAATGGGCAGAAGGAATATCCATTTCGGACGATTTCCGAGGCGGCAAAAATTGCAAGGCCCGGCGACGAGGTGCTTGTAGCGCCTGGCGTATATCGGGAATATGTAGATCCGGCGAATGCGGGATGTGAGGATGCAAGAATTGTGTACCGTTCTGTGGAACCGGGAAAAGCTGTGATTACCGGTGCGGAAATTGTGGATAACTGGGAGCATTTGGAAGGTGATGTGTGGACAGCGCGCGTTTCGAACGGATTGTTTGGGGATTACAATCCATATACGACACTGGTCAGCGGTGACTGGTTTATCGCATCCTACACGGCACACACCGGAGAAGTGTATCTGAATGGAAAATCCATGTATGAGGTGACAAGTCTGGATCAGGTGAAAAAGCCGGAGATCTATAAAAAATCCTGGGATCAGGCATTCACGGTTTACACCTGGTATGTGGAGCAGGATGAAGAGAAGAATGAGACCGTTTTCTATGTGAATTTCCAGGGAAAAAATCCGAACGAAGAAACCGTAGAAATCAATGTACGTGAGAATTGCTTTTATCCGTCGAAGGAGGGCATCGGTTATATCACGCTGTCCGGCTTTGTTGTAAAACAGGCGGCAACCCAGTGGGCTCCGCCGACGGCATATCAGGAAGGAATGGTCGGCCCGCACTGGTCAAAGGGATGGATCATCGAGGATTGTGAGATTTCAGATTCGAAGTGCTCGGGCATTTCACTTGGAAAATACAGACAGCCGAACAATGACAATAAATGGCTCAAATGGAAATTCAAAGATGGTACACAGACGGAGCGTGACTGTATCTGCCAGGCGCAGCGAGAGGGATGGACAAAGGAAAACATCGGAAGCCACATCATCCGCCGGTGCAACATCCACGACTGTGGACAGACGGGTATTGTAGGCCACTTAGGTGGTGTGTTCTCGATTATTGAGGATAACCACATTCACCATATCAATAATAAACAGAACCTTGCGGGTGCGGAGATCGGCGGCATCAAGATGCATGCAGCAATCAATGTGATCATTCGAAGAAACCATTTCCATCACTGTACGAGAGGCCTCTGGCTCGACTGGCAGGCACAGGGCACACGTGTTACGCAGAACCTGTTCCATGACAATACGCTGCCGAACGAGGAAAATGCAAATCCAGAAGGTATGGACGGTATCGGCGAGGATATCTTTATTGAAATTTCCCACGGACCGACACTGGTGGACAATAACGTACTGCTTTCGGACCGCGCGATGAAGCTGGCAACACAGGGTGTTGCGGTAGTACATAACCTGATCGCGGGATCGTTTACTGCTGTCGGCCGCGGTGTCAACAATGGCTCCGAAAAGCTGCCGTCGCCACGCTACACACCGTACCATGTGCCGCATCGCACGGAGATCAACGGATTTATGACGGTTCTTCACGGTGACTGCCGGTTCTACAATAATATCTTCATCCAGAAGCCGGTTCGTGCGGGAATGGAAGAAATCCGTAAACTGACTGGGGATAATGAATGGGATGACGGAAATCTGACAGCAGGAACCGTGCCGTACAGCGGATATCCGACGCTGGAGGAGTACGTGGCAAGATTTGAGGGCTACTGCGGAATGGGTTCCGGAAAGTCACCGGATCTGTATTACGAGAAGCTGCCGGTATGGCTTGGCGGCAACGTTTACTTCAATGGGGCGAAGCCGGCAGAGCAGGAACAGGACGCTGTAGTGGATACCGAGCATGAAATCACCATCGGTGTAAAAGAAGAGAACGGAAAATGGAAACTGGAGACCAATGTTTACGATTATCTGCCGCAGAATGCCTGTGCAGTGATCTCAACGGAGACACTTGGCATGGCATTTGAGCCGGAACAGAAATATGAGAATCCGGATGGAACGCCGATCGTGTTCCGATATGACTACTTCGGAAACCGTCAGGGCATTCATCCGCTGCCGGGCCCGTTTGCATCAAAAGAGGCTGCGGAAGAAGCACTATCATAAAGAAATTCTATAGACCCGCAAAAAAATAGCGTAAAAAATTCAGCGCCGCAGAGAGTGAATGACTGCGTCACAGCCTTTTTTGCAGTGTTTTCGGGTTTTACTATAACAAAAAGGAGTATAGAGAAATGATTTACTATGTCAATAATTCCGCTCCGAAGAATGGAAACGGAACAAAAGAGATGCCGTTCAAGTTCATCAACGATGCGGCAAAAATTGCAAAGGCAGGAGATGAAGTTCTGGTTGCACCTGGTATTTACCATGAATATGTTGATCCGGTCAACGGCGGAACCGAGAATGCAAGAATCGTCTATAAGAGTGAGAAGCCGCTCGGCGCAAAGATCACCGGTGCGGAAACGATGAATGACTGGGAGCATTACAAAGATAATGTGTGGGTATGCCGTGTAGACAACGGAGTGTTTGGCAATTATAACCCATACACGACAATGGTCGGCGGTGACTGGTATTTTGCACCGGTGGTACGCCATACCGGCGCGGTTTATCTGAATGACCGCCAGTTATACGAGGCAGAGACGCTCGAGGAGTGTATCAAGGGCGAGGTTTATGCGCCGTCCTGGGAGCCGGAGTGGTCGGTTTACAAATGGTATACCGAGCAGGACAAAGAGAAAAATCAGACGGTCATCTACGCAAACTTCCAGGGTAAAAACCCGACGGAGGAAAAAGTAGAAATCAACGTGCGCCGGAACTGCTTTATGCCGTCGAAAACAGGCGTAAATTACATTACGTTCAGTGGATTTGATGTCAGCAAGGCAGCAACGACATGGGCGCCGCCGGCTGCTTATCAGGACGGTATGATCGGTCCGCACTGGTCGAAGGGATGGATTATTGAGGACTGTGAGGTCAGCAACAGCAAGTGCTGCGGTATTTCGCTCGGAAAATATTACGATCCGGAGAACGACCATTACTTTACCAGAAAACACGTAAAAAGCCCGACCCAGATGGAGCGTGATGCTGTGTGCCGCGGCCAGTATCACGGCTGGACGAAGGAGAACATCGGAAGCCATATCATCCGCCGCTGCCACATCCATCACTGTGAGCAGACCGGTATTGTCGGACGGATGGGCGGTGTGTTCAGTATCATTGAGGACAACCACATTCACAACATCAACAATATGCAGCAGCTTGGCGGAGCCGAGATTTCCGGTATCAAGATGCATGCAGCGATCGATGTTGTGATGAGAAGAAATCACATTCATCATTGTACGATGGGCATCTGGTGCGACTGGGAGGCACAGGGAACACGCCTGACCCAGAACCTGCTGCACGACAACTGCCCGCCGGAGGGAACACCAAAGGCAGAGGGCGCAATGATGAGTCAGGATATTTTCATCGAGGTTGGCCATGGTCCGACACTGATCGATAACAACATTATGCTCTCACCGGTCAGCGTTCGTATGGCGACCGATGGTATTGCCTGCGTACACAATCTGATGCTTGGCTCATTAACTGCAGTTGGCGGCGGAACAGGAGACCGTTACACGCCGTATCACATCCGTCACCGTACCGAGGTTGCCGGATTCATGACATTCCTGCATGGCGATGACCGGTTCTACAACAACATCTTTATCCAGAATTACCCGGTTGAGGAAACAGAAACGGTTGAGGACATGGGCTTCAAGATGGAGGATAACCAGGAGGTCGGAACGCATGTGTTCGACGAGTATCCGACCTATGACGAGTGGATCAGCCACTTTGAGCTGGATAAACCGGCCGACATGAGCAAGCTGGAGCCGTATCACAATAAATGTCATCTGCCGGTTTGGGTAAACGGAAACGCTTACTTTAACGGAGCAAAGGCGTGTGTGAATGAAAAAGAGAATCTTATGGATAACGAGAACCAGGTTAAGGTGGAACTTGTGGAAAAAGACGGCCACTATTCCATCAAGACGAACGTGTATGAGTTCCTGAAGGATTTCCGGACGGGAATTATCAACAGTGATATTTTAGGATACGCCTTCGAGCCGGAGCAGAGATTCGAAGATCCGGACGGAAGCACGATTATCTTCGATCAGGACTATCTTGGCGAGCACCGCGGCGTGGCAGCAATGCCGGGACCGTTTGCGGATGGAGCTGAGGCAGAGAAGATTCTGTGGTAGAAGAAATCAGAACTTACCGGTTGATACGAAAAAAACAGGGCGCTGTGCAGGAAATGGCACAGCGCCCTGTTTTGGTAAAAGGAAAGTCAGGATGCCTTTGCAGAATCTTTTGCCGTCGGCATTTTCGCGTATAAGATTTTCAGTATAATCGGTGTTGCAACACTCGAGAAGAGAATCAGCAGAATCACGGCACTGAAGAAATCGCCGGATAAAAAGCCTGCATTCAGACCCTTTTGCGCAACGATCAGACAGACTTCACCGCGGGTCATCATACCGACACCGATTTTCAGGCTGTCGCCCCAGGTAAAGCCGCATCCCTTTGACATCAGGCCACAGCCGATGATTTTTGCGACAAGGCCGACGATGACGAAACAGATGGCAAAGAGTACGAATTTCTCGTTCATGCCGCTGAGCGTTGTTTTGAGTCCGATACTTGCAAAGAAAATCGGTCCGAAAATCATATAGGAGCTGATATCCATTTTTTCTTCGATGTAATCGGAAGAATCGAGGGAACACAGGATAACGCCCGCAACGTATGCACCGGTAATATCGGCGATGCCGAAATATTTTTCGGAAATGTAGGACAGTCCGAAGCAGAGCGCAAGACCCAGAATCGGGAGACGGCGGGTGTGCGGAAATACGGAGTTCATGCGGTTGAACAGCTTAAAGCAGAGAAAACCGAGCACAATCGCAAGGGCAAAAAACAGAATGGTGGAGGCTGCTACTTTCAGCGGATTGGATGTCGGATCTTTAAAACCGATGACAACAGTCAGCACAATGATACCAATGACATCGTCGATGATGGCTGCATTTAAGATGGTTGTTCCAACCTCTGTTTTCAGCTTGCCGAGTTCTTTCAAGGCCTGTACGGTGATGCTGACCGATGTTGCAGTCAGAATAACACCGATAAAAACAGCGTGGTAAAATTCTTCCGTTCCGACAGCAGAGAAGCCATAAAAGCTCATGTATAAGATGGCTCCAAGAACGAGAGGAACAAAAACACCGGCACAGGCGATCAGCAGGGATTTCACTCCGGTGCGGAGCAGATCCTTCAGGCTGGTGCCAAGACCTGCGGAGAACATCAGCAAAATGACACCGATCTCCGCCATCTGTGCGAGAAAGTCAGACTGCTGAACGAGTCCCAGCACACTGGGTCCAAGGACAATACCGGCAATCAGCTCGCCCACAACCTGCGGAGCCTTGCATTTTCTGGCAAGAATACCAAACAATTTTGCGAATACGATAATGATTGCCAGGTCTTTTAAAATGACATACGTATCCATGAAAAAGATACCCCCTTTTATGAATTTTATGTATGTGTCGGCAGCTTGAAAGAGCAATGCCGGAGTTTGATACGCATACATTTTCAGTATAGCAAAAATTGAGAAAAAATACTATCGGCAAGAAAGAAAAAATAAAGTAAAACGGAAAAATGATGCAGGCGTATGGAACCGTTCTTTTGTAAAACAAAACTGGAAAAGAGGATTGTGAGGGTTATTGTCAGATTAAGAGCAGTGAACGGTAATGGAAAAAGAGATATAGAAAAGAGCATGTAGATATAGTATGATCAAAGCAGCAAATAAATTTTACATGGAGTTTAAAAAGCGGGATCAAAGAAAAAACGGGTAAAGGGAAACTATTATGAATGGCTAAACAACCCATGTTTTCATGGTGAGGTGGATCGGGAAAACATAGAACTCTCGGACATTATTACATTTCATTTTTATGGTGATTATACGCATGCACGAAGAATGGTAAAGTTTTTGAAACAGTTTAATCGTCCGCTGATTAATACAGAATGGATGCATAATTTGTATCATGCAGATTTTACTCCGTATGATCAGGAGGAGTTGGATATACTAAAGAAGTGTAATGAAGATAAGAATATCTGGAAATAAGGAACTAGGAGAAACAAAAACGTTGACGAAAAAAAAGAAATTTGATAAACTGGAAAAATAAAAGGGAGTAGCTAGCCAACCGTGTTCACTTCTTCGTCAGTACAGCTATTGATATTCAATAACTCGGAAAGTGATTAAATAGCGAGACTTTTACTGTAGATGCAGTAGGAGTCTCTTTTTTTATGCCTATAACACCTGCTGCAAAGAATGCAAAAGAAAGAGAGGAAGATACGTATGATGTTACAGGCAGGGATTTTGATAGTGGGTTTCCTTTTTCTGGTAAAAGGAGCAGACTGGTTTGTGGAAGGGTCTGCAAGCATAGCAAGAAAGTTTGGAATTCCCCAGCTGATTATCGGACTTACCATTGTTGCAATGGGAACGAGTATGCCGGAGGCTGCTGTAAGTATTACCGCAGCGATGCAGCAGAACGCAGGAATTACGATAGGAAATGTGGTTGGAAGCAATATTTTGAATATTTTTATTATTCTCGGACTTACGGCATTAATAACAAATGTGGCAATACAAAGGTCTACCTTGTTTTATGAAATACCGTTTATGATGTTTGTTACGGTAGTTTTAATGATATGCGGAATGACAGGAGGAAAAGTAACGTTTGCCGAGGGCATAGTCTTATGGGTACTGTTTCTTGTATATCTTGGCTATTTGTTTGTAATGTCGAAAAAAGGGGAAAATCCGGAAGAGGAGGAAGCGAAAAATTATCCTGTCTGGAAATGTCTTCTTTTGATGGTGGCAGGCGGCGTCCTGGTTGTAAAAGGAAGTGATTTTGCCGTCAGCGGGGCAACCGAGATTGCACGATACTTTGGAATGAGTGAGCGTTTTATCGGACTGACGATTGTTGCTCTCGGAACATCCCTTCCGGAGCTGGTAACATCTGTGACAGCAGCAAAAAGAGGGAATGCAGGAATTGCAATCGGAAATATTGTCGGAAGCAATATTTTTAACATTTTATTTGTAATTGGAACAGCCGCACTGATCTGTCCTGTGCCATTTGAAACTAAATTTATTGTAGACACAGGAATCGCAATTCTGGCAGGTCTGGTTTTATGGATTGGGACGTACAAGAACAGGGAATTACGGAAAACGTGTGGTGTCGTTATGCTTTTATGCTATGCAGGATATTTTGCATATTTATGTGTGGTATAGGATGAACCATTTTTGATGAAACCATTATTTAAGCACCGACCATTTGGCCGGTGCTTTTGAAGTGCATTCAAAGCTATGCGAAACGGAAGAAAAAATCAAGAATCATGCTAGAATCTAGTACATCGTTTTGTAAATAACTATACCAATCACGCAGGATGCAGATTCGAGTGTGCAGGTATAAAAATGTAGGCGTAGCGGGCTACGCCGAGGCTTTTATGCCTGTGCAATCAGATTTGCAGACAAGTGAGTGGTATAGTTATTTCGAAAACGATGTACTAGTATCATTATAATCGAGTGACCGGATATGTCCATAGCAATTTTCAAAATTTTGTCCCGACTTTTCGACTTTCCCCGTAAAAAGATACAGTGGGACGTCAAAATCCGCCCCACTGTATGATCTTTCGGACACTCTTTTTAATTCTGCAGACCGCCGTCTTCGGCCGGTTTATCGCTGTTTTCTGTTTTTGACGGCTCAATCTTGTCGCCTTCGCCCTCCGGCGCACCGGACGGCGCTGCCGTCAGTTCATCCTGCGGCGCAGTGCTCGTATTGGCATTTTCCTGCGTCACATCTGTTTTCGTGCTATCCGGGTTCGGCATCGGCGTCGGTGTAGATACCGTTTTTGGCTCTTCATACATCATCGGCTCTGTCCTTGTCAACACCTTCTTCGTCGAGCTGTTGCTCTGCTGCGCGATTGTAATCTGATCACCGTCTTCCAGGGTCAGACTATGCACCATCAGAATCGACGGGCTGACATAAACGGTATCCTGTATCTCCTCGTTGACTTCCACACGGCTCGATGCCGTAAAGTTTTCTCCGTAAAAATACCAGGTATCTTCTCCGGATTTTTCGATTCGTTCCAGTGTTACCGGCAGAGCACCCATCTGCAGCTTCACACGCTCATACGGTGTCTCTCCGTCTTCTCCGTAAACGTACCGTTTTCCATACAGCATATCATACTGCAGCACCTCGAGATCCACCTGATAATTCTTCGTATTCCGTCTCGTCTGATGATACCGGAAAATGGTTCCGTCATGAATTCCCACACGGTTCATAACCTCTGCTGCAATCTGGTAGGAAGCAATGTTTTCCTGTTTCCTTTTCAGTCCCATGTTATCCCAGATCACGTATTCGGTCTGATACAGATAGCGGTTCTCCAGATCTTCTACTTTCAGTCCCATCGTTGGCAGATGGTCCCCGTACATCACAAGTACCACCGGCTCCGGATAATCCGCAAGCTTTGTCGTCAGCTCTTTGACAAATATGTCCATCTCATGAATCTGATTTACATAATATTCCCAGGAGTAATTATTTTTTTCCCGGTCTTCCGCGCCTGTCACTGTAATCTCCGGATCGTCAAGCACCGGCTCTGTCGGATAATCACCGTGGCCCTGTACCGAAATCGTATAGATATAATCCGGTTCGTCTGTCGCATCGAGCGTTTTTATGATCTCTTTTGTCAGAATATGGTCTTTTACCCATCCTGTCGCCGTCACATCCGAGATATCCGGCATATATTCCTCCGAGGTAAAGGTATCAAAACCAAGACGCGAGAACACACTTCTTCTGGAATAGAAGTTTGCTTCATTGTTGTGGATGGCATGGGTCGCATAGCCAAGATTCTTTAAAACATACGGCGCACTCTCACACGTCTCCTCTGAAAGCACCGATTTGTACGGATACTCACCCGCTCCGAAATACCGGAGGCTCATGCCGGAAATAGTTTCAAACTCTGTGTTTGCTGTTCCGGCTCCCACCACCGGCACACGGAGATAACCGGAAGAATAATCCTTCATCAGCTGCCGGTAATACGGGATCGGGTCCTCGGAAATGTTGAGGAAATTAACCAGCTCCGGATCGAAAAAGGACTCCAGCTGCAAAAAGATAATATTCGGTTTTACCGTATCATCTTCTTTTTGTTCGCCTTCACTCGTCTCAATCTGTTTCACGAGCTGTTCGGAATAGCCGTTCGGCTCTGAAATTCCCGTATCAAACAGGGTGACTGCCAGACAGTACGGATAGCCGTAATCCTGGTAGGCAAATGCGATGTTGACGAAATAGCTGGAAAGCACACGCTTTGCAAGCGCCAGATTCGTTGCTCCCGTAAAGAGTACAATTACCAGAGCAATCAACGGCACATTCAGATACCAGCGGATTTTCCCCTGAAATTTCGGTCCTTTGATCCAGACCCATACAAAAAATGCCAATAATGCCACAAGAGCTGCCGCAACGAGGATCATGGTACCTTTCGACAGATACTTCGTCACGACCTTGGCACCATCGCTTAAGTTCCGCAAATCCGGCCCGGTAAACGGTGTGA
>OLWG01000413.1_pt1 | contig 18230 bp, 21 predicted proteins | sample 1673721 | NCBI WGS metagenome assembly OLWG01 (sample SAMEA103958125, study PRJEB25191) | human gut metagenome | reverse complement strand
TAGTGTCAAATATATACTGATAATGATTCCTGTTTCCCCTTTTGTTAAATATTTCACACACTTTACCACTTCAAAGCACTAAAGCGATTGTTAAATTATTCACACACTTTAGCGATTCAAAGCATTAAAGCGCTTATGTGTGTAGCGATGGGCGTTGCATGATTAGCATACACTTTGCCACTTTAGAGCACTAAAGCGATTGTTACCAATTTAACAGTCAATATTTATCCCTATAAATTGTAACATATATCCATAAGTCCTATTTATAGTACTTTAACGTTTAGTACAAATTATCATGATACAAAACTACATGTGATAAAGCCATTTTGAACGTTGCAATGATTAAAAAACTTGCAACAAATAGTGCTTGTGTTGCATATATAGGTATGGTATACTTGTATCATAGCAAAGGGAAAAGAAAACGAAAAACCTATTGCTGCAATATTTATTAAAGTGAGGTATTTATCATGACTAATTGGACTATTGAAAAAACTACTAATGATAACGGCACTGAGACTATTATAATCACTCGCCCCATTAATGACAAGCCCAAAAGCACCGCCTGCGTCTCTCGCACTGTCAAGGCTGGTACGGTTGCCCGCGTAAAATACGCCCGGTTTAATGATGATTTTTCCGTGGATACCGGCGAGCTTGTAAAACAGTTTGACGGCGTTTTGGATGCAGAAAAAGTTGAAAAAGCCTTGCATAATATGGAGCCTTGCACAAAATGGCAGGTGCTGGACGTTCAGCCCAAAGATGAAAATACCCTTGGTATTCCGCGCGATGTATTTAACGCCGTTGCCGTTCCTATTGACCGTCCGCTTTCTCAGCAGTAAAAATTTAATCGTTCCGCCGGGTTTATCATTAAAGCCCGGTTCCATATGGCATAAAGCCAAATAAATTAAAAGAGGGTATAAAAATGAAAATGCAAGTTGTTACAATCAGGCTAAGCATATCAGGCATTAATAACGGTTTCAGAATCAAGCGCGAGCTATTCGACGAGTGCGGCCTTGTGGATATGGCTTTTTGTAGCATCATAACGATGAAAAACGGTTTTGCTGCGAGTGGTTTTTCCAGCATTTATATGCCAACTATTATGCATGACGTATCCAATGGCAATGAATCCATTGACGACTTTGTAAAGGCGGTGTTTTCGAAATGATGTACAGTACACGCAAAGAAATAGCAGACGCCGTTCTTAATGAATATGATTGCGTCTTGGGAAGTCATATACAACAACTTTATAACTGCAAAGCATGGATTTTTATGCATGATTATTCTGATTTTATCATTTTGCAGAGTTATACAACTATTGTGGCAGCTTTCCAGCGTTCTACTGGTGTTTTGTGGGTGTTTGGTTTTTATTCGAACACAACTGCGCAGCACGTTGCAAAGTTCAAGAATTGGATTAGGTATAAATGTCAAACCGGCTGGAATTATCCAGTAACTGTTAGACTGTATAACGATTCTAGAACCGGCAAGCGCGCCGCCCGCAAAAACATAGAAGATGATTTCGCAAGCGTTATCGCATCCGCATTAAATCAGCGCTGACCCAGAAAAAGAAAAATAAAGTGCACCGCCGTTAATGGCAGTGCATTTTTTATACAAATTTTAATTAGAAGTCTTTACTATATTAAGTGTAAATAACTAGCAATAGTTAAGCCTAACTGCTAACCTGTGAAATTCTTAACACACTTTACCGCTTCAAAGCGCTAAAGCGTCCGACCGTTAAGAAAAATGATGAGTATGGGCATTAACCTTAGCACCAACCCTGCCGCGCCGACCACCGGGGTGTCGTGAGAAGCCTGAAAATAAATCGGGGGTTCAATTTATTAAACTTAATAATCCCCTCTCCCTCTCCCCTCTTTATTGCTAAGAAAGTAGGTGATACTCATGATTACAAGAAAAGACCTTGCTCCATTAGATGACGCGTCAATAGAAATTTGGAGAAATGACTTAAAGCATCGTAAAGATGAAACGTTAAGGGATTTATACGTTTTCTCTAGAGATTTCTATGCTTGGCCTTGCCGTAACCATTATAATGGAGAGATTTGCGATGGTTGTAAAAGCCATGATTTTTGTCAGAGTTGTAAGCTGACAATGGTAGCAACATGGCGTGAGCTAATAAAAAGGAGTTTTTCAAAATGACAATCCATGATATTCTAGTAAACTGTGGTTCAGTTACAGCAAATACTTTAATTTATATTGGTGATACATATGGTGGTATTAGATGGGTAGGAGAATTCAAAAATATTAGCAAAAATAATGAATATCTTAAGTTTAGGGTATTTTTTCTTGATATTGATTTATCTCTTTATCCTCAACGAATGATTCTAAAATTTATTATATAGTTTGGAGTTGATACAATGATTATTAAAGATGATTTCAACAGTTTATTTGATTCTGTTTTAGAAACTGCCTTATTGTTTAGAAAATGTAACGCATACTCGCAGAGCAAAATATTAACAGAAGAATGCGCAGAACTCATTGTAGCTTTATCGCATTGTGAAAGAAATAGAATGGGAAGTTTTAATGAAATATTAGAAGAGCTATCTCATGTTCTGATATCCTGTTTTGCATTTATAATTTGTGCAAATATTCCGGTGGAGAAGATTATTGTGGAAGTAAATAAAAAATACAATAAGTATTATATTGATAGGAGTAAATAACGATGATTTTAGCGATTAACATTCTTATGTATAAGAGGTGATTATTTTGCAGTATTATGATATAAAATCCTTACCACTTGTAAAGAACGCCTTTCCTATCGGTTCAGTTATCCGTTATAAGGTGCGCGAATATGGTTACTTTTATGGAGATGGACAAGAGAAAAGAGCAATTACCATTGCTAGAATTGGTAAGGTTATTGACATTATAGAGCATGATGGCAGAGTAGTTTATTATTCTGTAGCACCAATGTCTAATTGTACATTTAATCAATATTTTGTGGGTGATTGCCTAGATTCTGTTTGGCCAGAAAACGTGGAGGGTGTTTATTATGACAATTAAAAACCTAGATACAGAAACCCTTACTCTACTTAATAAACTATGTGATAACTGGTATATTAAAGCCTGTCCCTCATGGCTAACACACTTCATGGATAAGGATTGCCAAGATTGTCAGCTTAGAGAATTGTGTTATCTGCTTGACCGTTATGATAATGACATTAGGAAAGAGTTAGCTTTACGAAAGCAGGATAAACATAATGGCTAATAGCAAAGAATTTAAGCGCCAAGCCGAAGCAACTAAGCTACTGGAAGAGATAGGCGCAACAAGACGTAAATCTAGAAGAGCTGGTATAACTGTAACAGGCGAGCTTAAAGAAAGTCTTAGAGGTAGACAGTCTACTGATGTTGCTAACGCTCTGAAATTTACTGCTAATACTGCTCTTGATGAAGCTGAAAAATTGTATAACGACCTTATTGATGCAGCCGATAATGTTGAAGATAAAACATCACAAAAGCTTATGCAAGAGTATCTATCTAAATACTCAGAGCATATTCATTCCTTGAATAAATCCGTTAAGAGTAGCTATAGGTCATTGAGAGTAGCTAATCGTCTTGAGGATGTATTTAATTATAGCGATGCTGCATATAAGATTCTTAGAAATCCAGATTCCTATTTTGATAAAAAGAAATGGGGAGCAATTTCTGGTACACTTAACAATCTTATGGGCACATATAGCAGGGATATTCCGCCAAAAGATTTGAAAAAACTATGTGAACTGGGTGAAGAGTTAGGACTTAACTCTCTATCAGATATGGACAGAGCTTATTCAGAGTATGACAATCTGCTAAGAAATTCTGACCAGATGGGCGAAGTTCTGGTTAATGCAAGCAATAAACTTAAATCTATTACGAAGGATAATGAAGAGTTTATAGAGAATAATAAAGAAGTTTATAAAAAATTTGTAGAACTTGCATCTAAGTATGATTTGTGGTAATATTCACGAATGAAAGAAGGTGGTGCTGTATGTGAGAAAGCGTAACGAGCATAAGTATTCAACTATCATATATTGCTATGATATTGAAACATCATCCTTAATGTATGGTGAGGATGAACTTCAAGAGCATCTGCAAAGCACTTATCTTCACGGCCTAGCTTCATTTGCTTATCGTCCTATACCTCATGCACCATTTAGTGACTTTGAGAATGAAATGAATTATAATTTCTTTAGAACTTATGATTCAATTTCTTCAGAATTTGAGAGAATCAATGAGGATGCTAAGAATAATGAGGAATATGTCAAAATCTTTGTGCATAACTTGAGCTATGAATTTGAAGCAATGATGCGTAATATAAATTTCTGCATTAAGAACTTTAATCCTAAACGTTTCATTGCAGTCGCTACGCACCAGCCATTAGTAGCAGCTTTTGACCATCTTGAATTTTATGACAGCTTCAAGATTCTTTCCTGCAAAAGTCTTGAACTTATAGGTACAGAGCTTGGAGTTCCTAAACTTAAAGAAGTCAAAGGCGGTTACGACCAAAAATATTATTGGTGGTCAGATTTACCTGATTCTGAATATATTTACAACGAACGTGATTGCAAGCTAGTTTTGTATGCACTATGTAGATACATGGCTAACTTCACTAAAGTTGATACTGTATCGGATATTGGAGTGTCTAACACATCAATGATTAAGCGCGAAACAAGGCTTAATAGAAATATAGCTACTGATAAAGAAGTTCATACTGCACAATTCACAGCGGCAATAGAACTTAAGAATAATGAACCATTTATGAAGTTCTTTCAGGACTGTCTTGCAGGTGGTTATACTCATGCTAATCCTTACGCAGTAGGTAAAATATTTAAGGATGTTTGGTGTTTTGATGCAAGTTCTATGCACCCGTCAGCAATGTATGGTAGGCGATTTCCCTATAAATGGAGAAAGGAGGTTAATCCTAATGAATGTTATCAAAATTTCCAGTCTGCAAACTATGAGTTCTTATCTGGCTGCGAAAGCGGCGCTAACTCAGGGTTCTTTGATTATCCCGACCAGCGGATTAAGCTATATGGATGTAAAGATGTTAAATTCTATTCAGTCCTCCAAGCAGCATACCGCGAATCAATCTTGTTTGAAAGGCCAATAAAATATAACTTTATGGCTAATGTTACCTTTTATAATATTAACGCTAAGGATTTTGGTAACTGCATTTACAGTTATATCAGTACGTCTAAATGCACAAATGTTAAAAATGGTAACTTCGACAATGGTAAAGTAGTCAAAGCAGATGAACTTACATTTCATGGCTGTGATATTGACTTTATGTTAATTCAAATGCTTTATGATTATACCAGTTCAGAATGTGATGAACTTTATTATGCAACAGCCCATAAGTTTATTAACAAGCCTTTACGGAATACAGTTAAATATTATGCACGTCAGAAAACGGGATTCAAGAAGCTTGAGCATAAAGTCGCTGACCATGTAGAAACGCTAAACGATTTTACGTTTGAGGGATTACAGCTTTATGATGATTCTGTGGCACAAGAAATTATGAATACCCATAACAAAGATTTAGTCCATTTCGCCTTAATGGCAAGCAAAGGTGGATTGAATGGTCAGTATGGATGTTCAGCTATGAAGCCATTACGACAGGAAGTTGGCGTGCAGGGGGACGGCGATAAATTTGAGTGGATTCCAACTGGGGTTAAGTTTCTTAAATCCAGAAATTCCCTAAATATCTTTACAGATGGCTTATATACAGTTGCTTACAGTAGACTGCACCTTATTTGCTTTATGCTCTATCTAGTATTAAGCCAAGGCATTGAACCTCTCTATCATGATACAGACAGTGGCTATTTTGTAGGTTATAATGATAATGTTCAAAAAGCCGTTGATAGATTTAATGATAATATTCTCAACAGCGAGAATAAAGATTGTTACAATTTTGGAATTATGGACTTTGATGGTCACTATGAAGATTTTGTAACGTGGGGAAGTAAATGTTATTGTGCAACATACTTAGATGCAGATAAACACTTAAAAGTTAAGGCTACCGTGGCAGGTGCAAGCAAGAAACAGCTTTCTGAATTGTTTACGCAAATAGTAAACGATGAAGATTTCGAGTACCTTGTGCAAGAATATTTTCGTCCTAACATTAGTTACGATGAATCCATAAACAAGAAGCTTATCCGTAAAACTCCGGGAACACATATTATAGGAGATTTTACAGATGACAATGGAGAAACAGACCACTTAGATGAATATTCTGTAACTGTACTAGAGCCTTGTGGCTATACATTACGCTCTACAAATAGCCCTGTTAATAGAATGTATTATTCATTCTGTTATTCATTGCGTGGAGAATCCTATATAGATTATTTGCCTGAAGTTGTTAGCATAAACCACGATGAAAACGGGAAAGAACTTTATGGAACTTATCATAAGGTACAATCTGACAAAGAATATGCTATGTTAATTGATGGCAATCCTGCAAGCATATTCCAGTGGGAATGGAGCGATAGGAGATGATTTAATTGAAAGAAAAAGATTCTTATAGAATCAATAGAAGAGCTAGATGTCCTTATTATAGTTCTCATACCACAAATTACATTCATTGTGAGGGTATGAGAGTGTCACGCCAAGAATACAACCTAAAAACCGATTGTTGCAGCCAGTATAAAAACTGTCCTCAATATAAATTTCTTACTTATCATTATTTAACAAAGGAGAACTAATTATGTACACTAACAAGAAAGCATCCGCTAAGGCCACCAATTCTGCTAAGTCCGCTTCCTCCGTCATCACTGATATTCGTGTATTCCCTATCAATAACAAGAAGTCTAATTGCTGTGCTATGGTTTCCATTACGCTTGCAAATGTGTTCTGCATTACTGGCATTAAGATTATGGATGGAAGCAAGGGTCTGTTTGTAGCAATGCCTAGTGAGAAGAATAAGAAAGATGAATGGCATGATATTTGCTATCCCATTACCAAGGAATTTCGCAAAGTTATGAGTGATTCTATTCTTAATGCTTTTGATGCATTGCAGGAAAATGAAGATGAAGATGACGATGATGAAAGTGAGGATGACTGACAAGCTCCCCAATGAATTGCCACCTGACATTGACGATGATTTGCCATTTTAATTAAATAGAAAAGCACCCCTAAGTGGATAACCACCTAGGGGTGTTTTTATTAGTTAGCTAATATTAGGACGAAGAACTTTAATAGCAGTCATGCCATTGTTGTTATCCCAACGTGGATAATCCATAGGAGTGCCATCTTCATTTCTAATACGGTCAAGAATAACAGGGGAGTTGCCATCCATAAATCCAGAAACCTGAACCGTTACACCATAAGATGCAGGACGTTTGAAATACAGGATAATTGCGTTACTATCATTAGTATAATAAAGGTTATTCAAGTCATCAACTACATCCCAAGTAACAGTCCTGCCTGTACCAATGGGCGCTCCATAAATGGCCTTATTAAGCTGACGATTATCAATAGCACTAATTGCAAACAACTCGCCAGATTCAAGGTTATTGCTAAGATAAACAGTAAAATCAATGTTATTTCTATCCATCACACGGATAGAACCCTGTGAAGTATAACCACCAGAAGGAACGGGAATAAATGCAAATGCCTTGTACTGTTCAGGGTCACCAGTTACGGATTGACCATTAACCGTATACTGCGTCTGGTTAGTAATAGCCAAGTCGATGCAACGATGTTCACCAGTTGCGCAGATATACTGCATACGGTTTACAGCGTCATCACCGAAGACATATTCACGCTTTGTATAAATGTAAACATCATCAAGCTTACATACAGCATTAGTAACAGGATAAGTACCAATCGACTGAACAGTAGTACTAACCTTAGCGGAACGATTGATAATGCCACCATTAACAATGAACTGTGGATTAGGACTGGTACCAATCAGAGCGATAGCTGCATAACTAGTAGCAGTAGTAGCAGTTCCATCATTACATGCATAAATCAGATTATTGATGTAAGCTGCTGCTTTTCCCGGTCCATCGAATACAAAAGCATACCTACAAGTATCTGCATAGAAGTTAGTAACATGAATATCATTGTTAGTAACCTTGCAAGCGATTGAATTATCCCACCAAGTATTAGCGTCAGTACCACCAGTACCGCCAGAGGGAATACCAGTATAACTAGTCCAGTTGCAACCGTATACATTAGTACGGCAGTCAAAACCAACCTGGCATACCATATTGACAAGGTTATTACATTCACAGTCAGGAGCTTTATTGCCCCAGAAAAATGCAACAGAACCAGTCCAGCGTTCCACAGGAATATTATCACTAAATCCCCATACCATTACATTATCCATGTAGCAGTAACGGTTCAAAGTGCTGTTAGCAGGCTGCAAGTAAACACCATAGGACTTAACCTTATTGATACTTACATTGTAAATGCTGTTATCAGTGTATTTATTGGTAGTAAATACAATGCCACCAATCATACCACTACAAGTAATATCCAGATTAGCAATAACAATGTTACCAGTTACATCATCACCCGATACAGTAATAACACCCTGACTACCAAATGCAGTAGGATTAGCAGTATACTGCAAGATAGTATCACTGGTTCCACGCGCAGGGTCACGAGAAGAACCAGCACCATACAGGCTATGTTTCAGCTGCAAAGGCGCACTAATCTTATAAGTGCCAGCAGGAATAAACAGAGGTTCATTCTTAGTATGAGTGTTAATGGTAGTGGTAATATCATCAGTTCCGTCTTTTTTCAGCGTCTGATATTTTTCAATGCTAACAGGGGATGGCTCAACAAAACTAGGAATCTTACCAGTGCGACTTGTTAAAAATTTTGTGTCAGGCTGGCCAATGGTTCCCATAGAAACATAAGCATAATTATCATCAATGTTTGTTTCACGGGCTGATGCCAGCGTTAGGTTGCCATAAATATATGTGGGGACTGTAGTGTTACCGACCGAAGTAACACCCGAATGAGCAGTAAACGCTTTTCCAGCTTTAGAAAAAATTTCTACTTTATTTGCAGTTACTGTCACATTACCATCAACAGTCTGATTCATGTTACCGCCGACAGTCTGGTCAAGATTTCCAACAGTGTCTTTGTCAATCTTCTTATTAAGATTAGTGTTAATGTTTTCAATATCGGTATTGATTTTCTTAATAGAATCATCAACACTAGACTTATTATTATCAACCTTAGTATTAAGGTCATTCAGCTGTTCACCAATGTCAGTTTTCTTACAGTTAGTACCCTCAATATAACGTGTGCCCGCATCCATGGCTTTAGTAATAACATACAGGTCATTATTCAGCCATACAAGGTCATTAACGGCGCGTGCTGCACTTGCAGTAGTTTTCAGCTTTTCATCAACAGGAGTGATAGCAAGCTTAACCCTTCCCCACAATTCAGAAAAATTGCCAATCTTAGTCCAATAATCTTCATTGTCAATATCAATGCCAATAGGTACAGGCTGAGTGCTCAAATATCCATCACCATTGACAGTGACAACAACCGTGTTACGAGGATACTGTTTGGTAATATCCCACTGAATAGGGTCTGCATAACTAATGGAACCGATTTCAATGTACTGCTGCATTACCTCAATAACCTTAGATACCATTTCATAGTAACTAATGCTATCATCATAGGCAACAGGAATTACAGAACGGAAAAGTTTGTCCAAAGGATTGTACTTCAAACCTAATCACCTCTTTACCATAAACGCATAAACAGAACTTCCATATCTCTATATAAACAATTATAGATGTTCGTGTCTTCTTTCATATAATCGTTCATAATAGATACGAGAGAGCGACCACGATAGCCTTTTTCTACATGGTCAAGAACGCGATGTTCATTGCCATCACGATTTTCTTTTGTGTTGTTTTTATCATCCTGAGTGGTATTGCTATTACTGCTGGAATTAGCATTAGAGTTAAAATCATTAGCAGAACTTGCCTTACTATGGTCAGCATCCGACATATACTTACCAGCAAGAAAATTATCAAGACTACCCTGTGGAGTATCAGTATGAGTATTGGTACTCTCTCCATTGCTGTTAGAATTGGAAGTATAATTGGAATTATTGGTGCCGTCAATATTGACCTTACTGTTCTTGGTTCTATCCTCGGTATTCACATCATGATGTTCAGTATTTTCATCACTGGTAATGGAGAAATCATCAGTTAAGAACATTTCATACTGTTTATCAAGTGCTTCAAAGAGGGGATTGTAATAAGGCATATGGCTGTTCATCCAGTCATCCAGACGCAGCTGCCAAAGGCCAAAGGTTTCAGAACCAATTTCATTTGTATAGAAATGTTTAAGAATATTGGTTTCAAGCTCTTTTCGCTTATTCTTATTCCAGATAGGATAATCAAAATTAAAGATTTTAGGCCGAGCACGCTCAATGATTTCTGAACAAGAAACATTGGTGTAAGGTTCAACAATACCTGCTTTTGATTCACAGATAAAGCGTACTTGAGTTGTGTACTTACTCATTATCCTCACCACCATCCTCAATATTGGTATCACTTAAATTCTCTTCATCCTCGCGGCCTTCCATAATCTTAGTCAATTCAAGCTGGGAACGCATAGATACGGAGATATTAGTGCCAAAGAGCCTGTTATAATCCTTGCAGAATTTTTGACGAGAGTACAATGGAGAAAGACGGTCTGCTTCTACCTGACCTAAGGTCATTTGAACTTCGGTAGTAAACTGTCGCTCTGCTTTCATATTGTAATTGCTCTCAATACCTAAATAGGTAAGAGCTTCCGCAAGAGTTTCTTTTTTCTGTTGCTCTAACTGTAAGCCAATATACTGAACGCCTAAATCTAGAACGCCCATCATGTTCTTAATATCATCAGTAGAGGGATTGCCTTTAACGTACAGCCAAGGGTCATACTTATCTTGCTGATACACCATATTCTGTACAGAAAGTTTCGTATTCTCATTTGCATAAGCAATTCGTGGAGTTTTCTGTGCAGCAAGATTTAAGTCAATCGTTCTGTCTATATTGGTAAGACGTTGTGCAAACTGTTTAATGACAATAGTGTCAGGGGAACGGCGCATATTACACCAGAGATAAGCACAGTTTTGTTTATTAAGGCCAGTTTTTTGATAGTTAGAATTGTAGCCATAAGCACGAACGCATTTAGGGTCACCAATAATATCAAAGTTATCACTAGGCATAGCAGGAAGAATCAAGTTGCCCATAACAGGGTCATGATAACCAGCCATTAAAGGTTGCCAGAACAAGAACTGTTCAATAAATCGTTCATCCAAAAAAGGAGAATTTTCAAGCCCTTCCCATTTGAATCTTGCAAGCGCTACATCATACAGACGATTAAACCAGTTAGCATAAGTTGCCATAGTTAAATCATAGGAATCAATCCAAGGTGGCTGTGGTTTTTGTGAACGTTTACTCATTTACTCACCTACTTCTGGAATACGTTTATAGATAGAATTGTCTGCTTCATAATTTCCGACAAGTCCGGGATTATGCCAGAATGTAACGCCACGATTAAAGATATCGTTAATCATTGTAGAAACATCCGCAGGAACATCACCTAAACAACAACAGTTTTGCGTTTTAACATAATTCCAGTTTCTTCGCGAATCAATATTAGGAACCTGAACTTGATGAATAGGATAACCAAACATAGTCCAGTAATCATCAATAACTTTTGCAAATTCTTTAGTAACATGATGATAGCTAGCCATAGCATACGGAGCACTTGCATCCCTTGTCGGTAAAATACCAGAATCAGTAAAACGGAAATAAGGACTTACAGAACCGTGGCTCTGTGGTGGTAATCTGTCCATATCATCACGTTTTGCAAGCGTGCCAGCAATGTTAAGCATTTGATTGGCTAAGCCCTCAATAGCTCCATAAGTATTCTCAGGGAAAAGAGCAGGATGTTTACCAGTCATGGCCTGAACATCTTTTGCTGGAGCGGTCAGCAGGTTAATACCAGCAAACATTGTACCAGCTACCAAACCTGCATTTTCCACTGCCATAGAACTAGAGTTCTGTGCTACATAAACTTTATAAATGTCGGTATTATAAGCACAAGTAGGCCAGTTGCTAATTGCAAATACATCTTCCTGATTATAACCAGTAGAGCCTTTATAATCCTCTGCTGCAAACATTGCTGTAGTCTGTCCGGCATTTGACATTATATTGTATCCGATATGCAGACTTTTCTTTCTATCTCCAAGTTCAAAACGAAAAACATGATTATCGCCTTGTGTGGAATAATAGCGGAGATAAAAATAAGGATATGTGAAAAGTTTATTATTCTTAGGGACATAACCAGCTACATTATTAGGAACTACAAAAGTCTTATCATACTTACCACTATCAAAGGTAAGGGGAACCATATAAATTCCCAAAATGCCATCAGGTGCTTGCCCTGCTTCTACAGCCTTAGCAATAAAGTCATTAGCAGATTCAGCTGTGGTAAAAAAGTTTTCTTTACAACCTGAATAGATACCAAATCGTAAAGAGCCAGATGCAGGAGCGGAATCTTTTTCGGGCTTATCGAATGTGGTAACAACGCAGATACGCTTATCAAAGTCAATATATTGCTGAATGTCATCAATATAGGGGCCTGTATCCAGTTCATCATTGATGATATTATCACCAATTTCATCAGTATTTGTATGAGAACGTTCAATAAAACAGGGCTGTAACGTTACTTGATTAAACCAAGTTTGCATTACATCAATAGTAAAATAAATTCTGCTGGTTTCGTTAGCAACGTATTCTACCCTATCAATAAAGGCATAATACCATTTAGTAGAAAAGTCGGCGTTCTGAAATACGATATAATTACACGGTTCAATCGTTTCAGCATTAACACCAACAGACAAATAACGGTCTAAACGCTGATAGGTATAATTGGTAAGATGAAGAACGGACTTGGAAGTGAAATAAGCAAAACGTGAGGAATCAGACTGAAACCTAAGCACATGATTATAGGTTTTATCTGTAGGGATACCCTTACAGATATAAAGTTGCATATTTGGCAATTTGCGTTTTCCACTCCTTTCATAAAGACTTGTATAAGGTGGAAATGAACAGTCCAGTGGACTGTTTAAGCAACACTCCGGTATTGGCAATAGCCAATATGGCAGGCATTAAGCCTGACAAGGAGAACACGCTCCTTTCAAAATCTGTAGGGTGGTTTACACATCATCCAAATTGGAAGTTTACGTTTAATTGTAGGACTTGGGCCAGGTGGTGTAGGCGGTTCAGGTGGCGTTGGTGGATTTGTAGCATCCCATTCAACATCCCATGTACCTACTTCGTTAGGAATACCGAGAATAGCAGAGGGGTCAGTTCTGTAAGCTGTACCATATCCACCTATCCAGTATTCCCAATGCGTATGAATACCACTAGCATTACCTGTTTGCCCTTGCTCTCCAATATATTGACCACGAGTAATTGTTTCACCAACACTATGAATCTGACTAACAAAATGAGCTGCAAGCCAATAGCTATTATCGCTCATTTTAACTACAATGTAGTTGCCCCAAGAATCGTTACCAGTCGTGCCACCTTGCCAAGTATGGGCTGTTTCAACCGTACCTGCCATTGGTGCATAAGATTGATGATTTGTGTGTACTGTGTCAATACCGCCATGAACTGAACCATCAGAATAATGTGGATAACCTGCTGAAACTCTAATTGTGCTTTGGTCAGTGATACATTGTTTATAAACTGCCATATAAGCAACGCGTGATGTCGTATGCGCGCCCCACGTTTTAGGAGGATTGGCGTTTGCGAAGCAACAAAGGTCACAGTGCGACATTTGAGCCACACGGCGGTGTCAATTTATTGACATGGCAGGCATAAAGCCTGACAAGCCGCCTACATGCTTAAGAAAGTGTCAACTATCAGCCTCTGGTGGTAAACTGCACAGCGTTAGCGAACGGAGATGCAGAATAGATACGCCAGATATGGTGGAAGTAGTTCCAATCCAGAGTAGAGCCAAGGTCAGTTTCACGCATGGTGTTCAGCTTAGTATAAATCTGGAAGAAATCACGGTCAACCATAAGTGCCTGAATAGCGGCCATATCCTCATCGTTAGGGGCAACATGAGTATAGGTCTTATCGCAACCAGTTGCAATAGTGACATCACCAGAGCTAGAGGGGTCATTACCAGTAAGCAGATGTTCCAGACGTTCCACTTCATACTCGTTAAGAGCAAAACTGTCAACTTCCAGACGATGACCCATAAAATCTGCCTTATCCATGTTAAATGTGCTTGCCAGAACATCAACATCAATAGAAGAGGAAATATCAACAGGAACAATGGTGTACAGACGTTCAGCCGGAGTATTCATAGGAATACCAGCAGCGTTATATTCCTTAGAAATGAACTTCATCTTGCCATAAATCTGACGGAACTTCTTAACCAGAGTCTTACCAGATGCTTCATCAGTAACAGCAGTAACAGTTACTTTCTTAAGCTTATTGTTCTTTACCAGCTGATACAGCAGGTACTTCTTCATGATAAAAGCATCCAGTTCAGCGGGCTTATAAATCTGGTCGATAATGTTCTGTACAAAGGCAGACAGGTTAGCTTCACTCATGAAAGCACTTTCCAGTGCTTCACGGTTAACAGTTACCTTATACTTAATACGAGAGTTCACAGCATGGTAAGCAGTGTAAACTTCGGCAGGGTCGCTACCAAATTCAGCTTTCATAACTTCATCATTAGTAGCGCGGTCAGCAGAGAAGTAAGGGGTTGCTTTCTGCATCATTACATAAATTTCCTGAACAGTAGCGCCAGTACCCAGAACACCCTTATCAAAAACCTGCCAAGGGTCTTCAAAAGAAATGTAACGCATAACGGTCAGGCCAATACGGTCAACCAGAGCATTACAGAAATAGTTTAAACGGGGTTCGTAAGAATTGATAAACGTCCATGCGGATTTAATAGATTCAGTAGTGTTTTCAATCTGAGGAGCGCCACCAAAAGTAGCATCACTACCAAATACAGCCTTAATAATACCAACAGCAGCAGAAGTAGCCATTATAGAATCATCCTTTCTTAATAGTTGCACTCAATATCCAGAGTGCCATCAATAATGAGTTTGCCTTTAGCGGCAACGGTCAAAGTTACAACACCAGTGGAAGTGACTTTAGCACTAGAAATGGTGCCATCTGCAAGAACTACACGCAAGCAGGGAATAGAATTGGTAACTACAAATTTACCGTAACCAGTTTTTCATAACACGAGCCATTACTTCACTAGGAATAGTAAATGCAGTAGTGCTTACAGTTTCGCCTTTATCAAGAGCAGTGTGGATAACCAGAACGTTAGAAATGTATAAACAAAATATTTCCAATAACATCCATATCTTCATCATGATAACTAAATGGTCTACTCAAAATCTATTACCTCACTTTCTACCAAACATCTGCTTAACAAAAGCCTGTGCGGCTTCATCAATAGTAATTGCATTACCGTTAGGTTTTTGATAATCGTCATTCGGCTTATTGTCATCATTCAGAAATGCCTTAACATAATCCTTGCGCAGATTATCATAGGCTTCATGCCAGTTAGATGAACCATCTGGACAACCTTTACTAAATTGTTCTGCTTCATTGCGACATTCATCAAATTCATCGAGAACGCCAGCAATAAGAGTTCCCTGTTCATCAGGTTTAGCATCGACAAAGCCACCGAGCATTGCAGAAATTTCGTCACGTGTTTTCATTATTTATTACTCCGTTCATAAGTAAGTTTAAGATTCTCACAGAGAGCGATAATTGCTTGCATATCAACGCCAGTTGCATGAATCTTAATAAAATCACCTTTAGTAGATTCTCTGGGAACCGAAGTGTAATTACCGAGATGTTTAACTACTGTCTGTGTTGCACAACAAAAATTACTGTCCAGCCAGTTAAGAGGATTTACTCTCATATCATGGTAAATTACTTCAAAATGAAGGTGTGCACCATAGCAATTACCAGTTGCGCCAGAATACCCAATAAGCTGACCCTCGTAAACGTGTTGACCGTTTTTGACGAGATACTCTTTAAGGTGCGCATAGCGTGTTTCCAACTTAGAACCATTATAATTGTTATGCTTAATTCTAACCATGTTGCCATAAGACTGCATCCCAGTTTTGGTTCTACCATCCCAGCTCTGTACCTGATTTACTACACCATCCTCAGCTGCATAAACAGGTGTGCAGGGAGCAGCACGAAGGTCAATAGCATGGTGTGCAGAACCATCATTATAAGTCCAACCAGCTGTAATAATGTGTTTCTCTAAAGGCCAGCAGAAAAGGACGTCACCGTTTGCTTTCCTCATTTTTCTTCATCTCCTTTAAGTTTTTCCAGATAGGGCTTAAACATAGCAGAAAGTTCAGGATTTACAGCACACATATTCTCCATAATACTGATAAATTCCATAATGCAAATATAAGTAACCACGGAACCTACAAGGGGAATCTGGATACCAAGGTCAACATATTGCATTGCGTATTCAATACCATAAGAGCCTACCACAGCAAGAATCTCCATGCACTTGTGATAACCACCCTCACGCATGATAGAGGAATTATAAGAACCATCGTGCTTTGCTTTAATCAGCCCTGTTAGAATGTCAAATGTGATAAAACCCAGAACAATAACAAAGGGCATAAACTCAACTCCTAACATTATACACCTACAATCTTCAAAATGTCCATCAGGTATCGCCTAATTATTTCATCTTCACAATACAAACCTCCCAACCGATATTGTTTAATTATATATAATAACCAGTTAGGGCGTGGAGTGCGAGCAATCAAAATGGTGTTATAATCATGGTCATCATTTGTCAACGCATAAATCACGCCACTACCTGGACTGTATTTTCTGGAAAGATAACATTTACCAGAAGAGAAGTCTACCCATAAACCTAAATAATCATCATGAATCTTAAAACCAAACTGATATTTAGCTTCAGGAGTTTTCTTAGCAATGCCAACTACACTATCAAGATAAAATTCATTATGAACTGCGTATTTACCAAACTTGCTGCCTTTCATCAAACGGCCAAAGTCAGTTTTCTCTTTTGCTTCAATGTACTCTTCATTGTTAGCAATTTGGATTAAGACTAAGCCATCTCTAGTTGTGGCGATTTGCTTTTTGTTAATTGGCTTTTTGATGTCAAATTCTGTGAAATATGGGTTTGCCCATGTAACAGCATTGCCAAAGAAGAATACCACTACTCGGCGCATACGAGCAATAGTTTCATATAATTCGCAGAAAAATGTTACTTCATCTTTAAGATAACCATGATGGCTTTCGTCCATGGAGATGAATTCGTCAAAGCAGATTTTATTAACTAGCGGAAGTTCTTCAGATTTAGCGCTTGAGATGTAACGAGTTTGGCCAGCTAATTTACCGTCTATATAATAAGCACCTTCAGGCGTTCCCTTTAACTCATGGTCGGGGAATTCATGAGCAACAGCTGCCCAGAAATTTTCTTTGGCTTTCTTATTCATTTCAGTTTTATATCGGCGAATATAAATAAATTGATTCCCGTTCTTGATAAAATCTTCAGCAGCCCATTTCTTAAAGCCATAAGTTTTACCACAACCACGAGAACCAACTACAAAATTAAAGAGCGCATTATAAGATAATGTGTTCTTTAAGTCCCACCACATTGACATTGTAATACACTCCTTTCATATTTAATATTAAGCCGAGAACTCGACCTTTGTCCTTTTGGATGGCGGAGTAGGAGAAATGACCAACCTATGTAACCATCAAGCTAACAGGCGTGTTAGCGCGGCTCTATGGCTTTTGCACCGGATGAAGCTCATAGTTTGAACCGTGGTGGTAGAAATGGGCACAACCCCATTAACGTCCAATGACCAGTTTTCCGTTACTCTTAAAGAGTTCTACCATGTTAAGGGTGGCGAAAGGAAATGAGCTAGCAGTCACGCAAACCTATCCGTAACGCTTCACGCGCCTGACCACGGCCTAGGAGCATCATTCGTGCCCTTCGCTCCCTATGATTATATTATACTTTACAATCCGTATAAAGTCAATAATACAGATTGTACTTTTTGTAAAATTAGGAATGATTATTACATAGTGTATAATGCTAATTATGGGTTGGGTAAGAGGTACGATAAATGGGACTACTAAAATGGGCGAGGTGTGAGTGGCGGTTTGAAGGTACGATAAACGGGACTTCTAAGGTTAAAGTACGATAAATGGGACTTCTAAACTTTGACACTA
>OLWG01000410.1_pt1 | contig 18528 bp, 16 predicted proteins | sample 1673721 | NCBI WGS metagenome assembly OLWG01 (sample SAMEA103958125, study PRJEB25191) | human gut metagenome | reverse complement strand
CCGGCCCGTGCTGCTGCCGCTGCTACTCCTGACGGCAGCCGGATGTGCGACGACCCGCACCACGACGCAGACCTCGGACATACAGACCCGAATACATTCGGAACGAAGCGTCGAAAAATCGCAACGCGACAGCCTCGCACGACAACTACGGCAACGGCAACAGGAGTCCGACTCGACATCACGAACCCTGCTGATTGCGACCGAATCCCTGCCGACGGACCGGACCCGGCTGGCGATCCCGCTTAAAGACCTCGACCATCTTCCCCCGGGTGCGGCCTACACCGCCCGCAGCGGACGGGCCGCGATCCGAGCCGAAAAACAGGACGATTCGCTCATCGTCACCGGTATAAGCGACCGAGCGGAACGGCGTACATGGCTGCTGACAAACCAGACTTTCCGGCGGCAGCGGCAATCGGACAGCCTCGCAAGCCATACCGGTCTGCGAAACCTTTCCTCCTTCGCCCGCGATACGACCCTCCTGCGTGAAACACACGCCTCGACGACCCGAAAAAAATCTTCCGGCAATCTGTTTCGCACGCTCTTTACCGGCATCGCACTCGGAATACTCCTGACCGTAGTGTTCCGCAAAACAGGAGTATGGGCGGCCATCCGTCGCTTTCTGAAAAACCTCCTCCCGTAACATCTCCTTCCGACGACCGGAGGCAGCCCTTCTGTATGGGCTGCCTCCGGTCGTTCCGCTTGCACTCCATCCGTCGAACGAAGTGAAAACCGAAAATCCTTTGACACGGACGATTATCGAAAAAACACTCTTTCCGGCTCGAAACACGGCTACAACTCCGTTCAAGGGCGATGAATCGAACTATTCATTCCATTTGTCCACTATCCTATTTGTAGAATTATCGAACGGATTCCTCCTGAATATTTGTACTTTATATCCCTTTTCCCTATTTTTCGGCCAAATTATAAAAAACCGTAACCATGACAATTCCAGTAAAATTTTCTACTGTTCCTCCGCTCGCTTCCGACAAGGAAGAAGATTATACTTTCTCGCAAACGGATAAGTGCAGCCTTTTCCTCTGCCAGGGCGGTGAACTCGACATCATTCTGGAAGATAAAACATACCATATCCGTCAAGGCGACATATATATCTCTCCGCTTCTCATGTCCATTCAGATAAAACATCGAAGCAAGGATTTGAAAGGAGTCGTGCTTACGGTCGATATAGATTACATCCTGACCAATACGAAAAAGACATTCGATCCGACCTGGAGTTTTTTCATCTATGAAAACCCCTGCCTGTCGTTGTCGAAAGAACAATACATGTATATCGACCAACTGATCGATGCACTGCGGAGGCGAATTGCGACAATGAGCTCTGCAGCCACCAATACACAACAAAAGATCATCAACCGCGAATTGGTGACCGCGATGGGCGAGGTACTCTGCTACGAGATACTGAGTATCTATTTTGCACGCCATCCCCAGCAACCGCAGCACAAAGATCGGAAAAACCATGTACTTCAGAATTTCATGGTTTCACTCTACCAGAATCACCGCACGGAACGGGAGGTAACCTACTACGCCCAGGAACAATATCTGACACCCCGCTATTTTTCGGCGATCATCAAAGAGAAATCGGGCATCTCGGCCCTGCAGTGGATCATTCGCATGGTCATTGCCGACGCCAAACAGATGCTTCGTTCCTCAGACTTAAGTATCAAGGAGATAGCTTCCGAACTGAACTTCTCGACCCAATCCTTCTTCGGCAAATATTTCAAGCAGTATGTCGGGATTTCTCCGACCGAATACCGAAACGGGAAATTGGTCGGCCAAAGCCAACAGTCGGTTTTAGAGCGATAATTCCCGAAAGAGAATGAAACAGACGCCGTTATCTGCCGGAAAATAAAAGGCTTTTGGCTTCGGTCCCTCAAAATATTTCCCCGGATCCAATTATATCCTGCCTGTCGGTGACAAGCAGGAGTTTTTCTTTTATTGCCAAAAATCTTTCCATTGCCTTGTCAAACAGGAACAACGGACTCTCCATTTCCTCAAAAATTCTCTGAACTTATCCGTATCCCGCCTGATAATATATTTGGAATCACGCAGGAGCATCAACTCTTCTCCCGAATAATAAACCATCTTTTTATGAAGAAGGAAATAGAATTCGAACCAGCGCTTCGACAGGTAATTTCGCAAACTTTTATTGATACTCCCGCACCTCGAAAGACGAGATACAGGATCATTCGTCCGGACCTCAATACACTGAAAAACGCAGAGGACAACCTTTCGATTGTCCTCTGCGTTTCAGAGCGGAAAACGAGACTCGAACTCGCGACCCCAACCTTGGCAAGGTTGTGCTCTACCAACTGAGCTATTTCCGCAAATTGCAAATAATCAGTTATTTACAAGCGTTAAAATAGCTGTTTTATACCTTAAAAATCGGTCTGTAACACACTCTGTATCACATTTTCTTGCTTGCAAATTGTTTGTAATTTGCAGATTCTTAATTTGTTAGGTAAAATTTCATTCCTTGTGCTACATAAAGCATTTAACACGTGTCATTCATAAGCAATTATGTTATTAGTTGATAGAGAATTAAGCGTATTCATTTATTGGATTTCTCTGCAACCGACCCCAACCTCGGTTCAGAAAAAAAGAGGAAATTTCTTTCCTCTCTCCTTTTAAGAATGTTGTGTTGCTTTTGTTTTATCTGCAATTTGTAATAGTTTTTCTGAAATATATTCAGGAGTAACCATTAAAAGCAATGAGGTCGCTATATCTGATTTTCGAATATCAATATCGTTTTTAGCAAGGTCGTTTTGGAATAACTTTTTGATAATATCTGTTGTTTTATTGATAAATACAGTGTTAATATTCAAGATTTGGCCTTTTTCAAAAGGAGGAGTATTATATGCAATATTAGACATACAAAGTCCGTGGACAAATTCAGACATATAGCCAGATATGAATTGAGATACACTATTTTTAATTCCTGCTTGTTGATATAATTCCAGCCATGAAAATCTATTTCCCTTTATCGTATTATTTAACTTTTTGTATTTCCAATTACGCCTTTGGATGATATTTTCCATATCAACATTACATAATGGATTATTTCTAATCTTTTTCAATAATTGATCTTTTGCCTTTAGATCACTCTGCATAGTTGTTTCAATTTGTTGGGCCAGTTGATCTATTTCAGTTTGTTCAATATAATTGAGATCAAAAGTCAAGGATGGAAATTTGCGTAGTTCCTTTATTCTATTTTCAACCCCATCTAAAACATACAAGTAATGTCTTAATTCTCTTTCTTCTATCGTTTTAGAGTTAATATGGATGAAATGTAATATAGTATAGTTATCGACAATCATTCGACTAAGTGTAACCAAAGATGAAACATCTATCCTATCTTCACATAGTAGATGAATTGACTGCCAAGAATCCAACATTTTCCTAATAGCGAATAATATGTAGCTATTCAGATCACTTATATACGGAGACTTATATATCTTTTGCAATTCATTAGAGATATAATCTAATTCGCAATAGGCAAGTTCAAATAAACCCTCATCATCTATCCCCATTTTACCCATGAGGTCTTTATATACTAATCCCATATTTCTTAATTATATCTATATAAACTGCTCTAAATATTTCTCGTTAAAACCCGTGAGTGGAAATTTGAATACGTTCTGTTTGCCCTCCTTTGTCGTATAGTCGAATATGACCGTATCGCTCTTTATATGGGCTTCAAAAAGATTGAGCATACAATTGGACTTGGGAATATCTACCATGTTGGGCAATACAATGGCGAGACAACCCTCCTCTACGGCTTTTGGATTTAGCAGATAGGAGAATCCTGCCATATAACGACCTCGTTTTTGAAAACAGATGGTCATATCTTTTGCAGGGTCGATGTCGAGTTCAAAGATATAGTGAAACTCTCGCGGTGTAGGGTCATCAGTTCTACGTCCTACGAACAGACAGACGCCGTAAATATTATCATAAGATACCCCTTTGGAGACATACGATATTTGAACATCGTCGATAGTCTCTGTGCCCGTTTTTCAATTAATACTTGGTGTTTTTCTTTTCATTTTAGCTAAAATTTATGTTGTGATTAAATCTTTGATAATGATGTAAATATACAAAAAATTTATGAAATATGCAAGTAATATAAAAAGGACAAACTTGGGCAGAGGGTCTATATATTAACCCTTTTGCACAAGTCTGTCCTAAAAATACCAATCAATGGTTTTGAACTATATTGTCAAGAATTGCAATTATCTTTTGCTCTAAAACTTTATCATCATTGTCATACGAAACCATACCTGTTTTAGAATCATATACTCCCAATTCTGTTAATTCTTCAATGATTTCTCTAATTTTTTGAGTTGAAATACGGTTGGCATCAAAGACCATCTTAAATGACTGAATCATATCAAATTGAATAATACACCTTTGCAATACCGAAGTATCGCAGACTAATGTTTAACATTTATTCATCTAATCCTGTAGTGCTTGCAAACCGCTTCCATTCTGTTGCGGCTTTATAGGCATCGGCACAACCCGAAGGCACTTTCAGTACCGAATAAGGATTTATGCCGCTAAAAGCATAGTTTTCACAAGTCGGTGGTATTTCTGTGCCGATCTTGAATAATCGCAGTTCGAAATCCCCATAAAAGGCGCATTCACCGATCGTCTCAATCTGCGTGCAGGCAGACATATCGACGGTCATTAGATTCTTTAATTGGCAGAAAGCGCCATAATAATAAGAAGAAGAATAAGAATAATAACCACCACCGATAGTTTTCAGTTGAGAGCCTTTCTCAAAAGTTACTGTTGCCAATGAAGAACAGCCTTTGAATGCTGTCGCTTCGATCGTCTCTACACTTGCAGGGATTTCAATAGATTTCAATGCAGTACAATCCGAGAAAACACCATAATAATAAGAAGAATAATCTCCACCGATAGTTTTCAGTTGAGAACCTTTCTCAAAAGTTACTGTTGCCAATTTAGAACAACGCATGAATGCCGCTGCTTCGATCGTCTCTACACTTGCAGGGATTTCAATCGAGGTTAATGCCGTGCAGTCCGCGAAAGCACCATAATAATTAGGATAATAAGAAGAATAACCGCCACCGATAGTTTTCAGCTGCGAACCTTTCTCAAAAGTTACGGTTGCCAATGAAGAGCAACCCATGAATGCGGCGGCCTCGATCGTCTCTACACTTGCAGGGATTTCAATAGATTTCAATGCAGTACAATCCGAGAAAACACCATAATAATAAGAAGAATAATCTCCACCGATAGTTTTCAGTTGAGAACCTTTCTCAAAAGTTACTGTTGCCAATTTAGAACAACGCATGAATGCCGCTGCTTCGATCGTCTCTACACTTGCAGGGATTTCAATCGAGGTTAATGCCGTGCAGTCCGCGAAAGCACCATAATAATTAGGATAATAAGAAGAATAACCGCCACCGATAGTTTTCAGCTGCGAACCTTTCTCAAAAGTTACGGTTGCCAATGAAGAGCAACCCATGAATGCGGCGGCCTCGATCGTCTCTACACTTGCAGGAATTACAACCGACTTTAGCTTGCTTCGATAAAACATCTCCTTTCCAATCGTTGTCAGGGTCTTGGGGAGAATCAGATGCTCGACATTTGTAGATTTATAAAATGCCTGTGTCGGCAATGCCGTAATATTCACCTCTGCAATATCGAGGTTCTTCAACTTGGGCATCATGCGATAGATAAACAGAAAATCGACATCGTTCAGCACACCTGTAATCTTCAACGATTCGATATTGGCATAATCATAACCCGCCAACACATTTTCCAGTTCGCCTTTCGTTTCGACATGAATCTCGGTACACGTTCCCAGTTGGCGAAAAATAATCGTTTGTAAAATATTGTCTTGTTCGCCCTTCAAAGTAACCGTCGCATGGCGTTGAATCCCCTCGTTGGCAGCTACTTCAAAGACAATCGTATCTTCCCGCAAAGCTCGTGTTTCAGGAGCCAGCGACAACCACGATCGGGCATTGTCAGGAATCTCAACGGTATAATCCAAATTCGTTGTCAATTTAATTTCTTGCGTTCCTCCTGCTGGTAATACATTGATAGAATTATCGGCAATGTTTATATCCAAGACCTGTTTTTCGTGGCAATAAAATGATGCCATAACAGTACGATAGGAACCGTCGTTGGCAAAGACAAGGATTTCGCTTTCTACAATCGGATCGGGGGCTGTAATCGTAATCGTTCCCTTATCCGTGGAGGTAGCATTTACTTTGACTTTCCATCCATCCTGTGCAATGGCTTTGACAACCGTATTCTCGGTTGCATCCGTAATCGTGTAGGAGATTGTTTTGCTCTCTCCACCGTTGAGAATGGCTATATCCGTTGTATCGAATGCAATTGCGAACTGTGAATTATCTCCTTTGGGAATAGTGATAACAGTACCATCTATAAGGGTAAAATAGACATTGTTATCGTCCTCGGTAACACTCTGAAAGAAGCTGTCGCCGTCTTTGCCATTCGTGCCATCGGCACCGTCCTGACCGTCTGCACCCGTTGCTTGTCCTATGTCTGTCCAAGTTTTACCATTATCCATTGAAAGCATCCATCGGCCATTCTCTATTTTCAGTTGCGGTGTAATGCCGTCTTGGCCATTCTCGCCATCCGTGCCATCGTTGCCGTTTTCGCCGTCCATGCCTTCTGCTTTTATCTTATCGCCTGCATCGTCGGTCAGCCACTCGCCGTTAAGCGTCCAGTAATAGATTCCGTCCGTGTCTTTCTTTACACCGATAATAGGAGCATCTCCGCTATTTTTGCCATTTTTAATTGTGGCGGTAGAACCATCTGAAAAGTGGATAATGTAACCATCCGATATTTGTTCAACTTTGGAAATAGACAGATTATCCTGTAATGCGTCTACAATCTTCTGCAACGATGAAATATTGGTGTTCATCTGCGTGCAGAGTTCCTCTAATTTTGTTACGCGATTTTCGAGGTCGTTCAGATCATTGCGCAATGCGCTGTCGTCGTACTTATCGCTACAACCGAATAGCAATAAGCCGCAAAACACAAGAGATAGTAGTTTTTTCATAAGGTTAATCTTTTATTAGTTATTTTGACTGTGAATTTTTCTTCTTTATAGCTTATAACCTCAAAATCAACATTTTCACATCTGAAATTATCACTTATCTTAAGGCCGTTTTGTAAAGGGGAATTATAAGCGATTCTAAATGACACATTGCACCGCCCTCCTGTGCATTTTTCCAAATTACTGCCATCCATACCGTCAGACGGATATAATTTGCAATCGAATAGCTGAATGTTGGAAATAGATAGAACATCTAATTTCCCTCCGCCATGTTCATAAAAGCAGTCATAGTGAGATACAGCGATTTCTATCGCTTGTTGTAAAGCTTGTTCTTTTACGGTCATAGTTAGCCTGCAATGTACCGTATCAACTCCGCTGCGGTGGGATATATGCAAAAAGAAAGTGTGGAGCCGTTCGTTTATCTGATAAGAGGTTCTGACAAAACCCAAGACGAATAAACCAACACAATACCCCACACCTGCTCAGTATGGGGTGATTGGAATAATGTACACATACCGAAACAGATGATGAGTGTTGTCGTTATCCTCGTCTTGCTTGAAACTGTCAGATTTCTTATCAAGGATAAAAGCGAAACACTTTCATCAAAATATGTCTGTCGGACGAAACCGACACCACAAAACTATAAAATATTTTGTTCCGGACAACACTCGAGGGGGTATTGTCCTGCAAATTTCCAAAAACAGCCCGTTATAAATACGATTGCGGAAAAAAGAGTATTTTTGTGCACTGAAACCGACGTTTCCAATGCGTTACACGAACAAGAAAATCCTGAAAATCACCTTCCCGGTGCTGGTCTGCCTGCTGATGGAGCAGTTGATCGGACTGACAGATACGGCCTATCTGGGACGCGTCGGAGAAGCGGAGCTGGGGGCTTCGGCCCTGGCGGGTATCTTCTACCTGATGATCTTCATGCTGGGCTTCGGGTTCAGCATCGGCGCCCAGATTCTCATCGCCCGCCGCAACGGAGCCAAGGAGTATTCGCAAATCGGGCCTCTGTTCATGCAGAGCACGGCGTTTCTGCTGCTGATGGCCCTCGTGCTGTTCATCCTCTCGAAAGTCTTCGTAGCCCGCATCATGGGTACCCTGATCGAAGCTCCCGATGTACGGGAAGCCGCCGTCCGGTACCTCGACTACCGGGTTTACGGTTTCTTCTTCGCCTACGTCGGGTCGATGTTCCGGGCATTCTATGTCGGCACGACCCGCACGCGCATCCTGACGATCAACTCGATCGTCATGGTACTCACCAATGTCGTATTGAACTACCTGCTGATCTTCGGAAAATTCGGATTCCCCGAAATGGGCATCGCCGGCGCTGCGATCGCCTCTTCTATTTCGGAAGGTGTATCCGCCCTCTTCTACATACTCTACACCCGCTACCGGACCGACTGGCGCCGCTATAAATTCCGATTCACAGGATTCGACTTTTCCCTGCTGAAACAAATCCTGAGCCTTTCGGTCTGGGTGATGATCCAACAGGGCGTGGCTTTCCTCGCGTGGTTCCTCTTCTTCCTCTGCATCGAACATCTGGGCAAGCGCGACCTGGCCGCCACGAACATCGTGCGGGCCGTATCGTCGCTGATCTTCATGTTCATCAACGCTTTCGCCTCGACAACCAGCTCCCTGGTAAGCAACCTGATCGGCGCGGGTTATACCGAACAGATCATGCCCCTCTGCCGGAAGATGATCCGCCTCTGTTTCTGCTTCGTCCTCCCGCTTTGCATCCTGGCGGCCGCGATTCCTTACTGGACGCTCCGCATCTATACGGACGACGTATCTCTGATCGAATACGCCATCCCTTCGCTCTGGGTAATGCTGACGACCAACATTCCCTGCACGGCCGCCTTCATCTATCAATTCAGCGTATCGGGTACGGGCAACACCCGCACGGCCCTCACGATCGTCGCCTGCACCAGCATCGTCTATGTCGCTTATACGGCGCTGCTGGTTTACGGACTGCATGCCGACGTCGCACTTTGCTGGACCGCCGACCACGTCTATTACGGCTGCACCCTCACGGCTTCCTATCTTTATATGCGTTACGGCAACTAGCGTGCCCGCAAGATCTGACACCGGACAACACCGCTTCATAAAAAATACCTCTCCCGCCGGGGAAGAGGCATAAAAAAAGAGTATCCTTTGGGGATACTCCCGTAAGTTCCGAAAAGGGAAATTACTTGGCAGCTTCAGCAGGAGCCGGAGTTTCTGCCGGAGTCTCGCAGGCCGTTGCGCAGCTATCGGCTTTCTCGCAAGCGGCAGGCTCCTCGCAGCAAGCAGGAGTCTCTACGACCTCGGTAGCCTCAACTTCAACGGTTTCAGCCTGTTTTGCCTGTTTGCCGACGCAGCTTACCATGGCAGCGGCAGCAACGACAATCATCAGAGATAAAACTTTCTTCATAGTTTTAATTATTAAAGGTTTTTAACGCGGCAAATATATAGATTCGGGTAGAATCTATCAAATTTTTTTCGTTATTTTTAATCTTTTGGAAAATTAACGAATCAGGTCGGCCACCGTGAGATCTTCACGCATTAGATAAGCCTCCGGAAACTGGCTGCGAATCTTGCCCAGCAACACGATCGCCTCCTCGGAAGTGACGCAATTTCCGGCAGAAACCTTGAAATAGGGATTTTCATAAACCAGATAGACCGGAATATCCGGGAATGCGGTTTCGAACGTCTGCTTGGCGGCAAGCGCATTGGCCCGGGCCTCCGCTCCGTTATCGAAGAAAATACCGATTCGATACCCTTTGAACCGGATGCGGTCGTTGCTCTGGCTCTCCCGGCTCACGACGCCCGCAGCATCCCCGTGCTCCACTACGGTAACGGCTGCCGAACCCGCAGGCTGCGACAGACGCTCCTTGAAAGAGGCGAGCGACTGGGCCGAAACGCCACCATACAATCCGAAAACAAACAGCAATGAAACGATTATCCTATACATAGTCACTATTTTCTTAAACCAGTCGGAACTTCCCGGATACACTATTCGAACGGAAACTCCTCCCGGACAAAGATAGTGAAAGGTGAGAGCAATCGTGCGGGCTTGCACGCAAAGATTGCTGAACCGAATCCTATCTTCTGCAAAGATAGTGAAAGCCGAGAAGAAAACGGCAGGAACCTGCTCCCAGTTTCCCGAAGCGTATCTCCTATCTTCGGTAAAAATAAGGAAAGGCACACGGCAAGCCGAACCTAACGTTCTGTTTTCCTCCTCCTTGCATGGCAGAGTTTGCAAGTGTTCTTGACGCATGCTTCGAGCGTCGGTCGCTTGAGCTTATCCGAGGCGCATCCTATCTTCTGCAAAGATATTCAAAAATTCGGAAAAAGGCATCCTTTCGAAAGAAACACGGCGCCGCACGGCCCCCGCCCGCAGCGTCATCCGCACTTCGACCTCCAGCCGGGCGTAATCCCCCTCCTCCAATCGCTTCCGAAGGACCATTCCGGCGGCGGCATCGGGAAAATCGAATTTCCAGCGACTGCACACCGGGCCGCGACTCCGCCCGGGAACTTCGACAGAACCCCTCAACACGGCACGTCCCAGCGAACCCGCTCCGGTGAAAAATTCCAATTCAGCCTCCTCGAGCCGCAGCGTGCGGCGGGACGCATTTTCCACGTCAAACGTCAAATCCAGACCCACCGTACCGTACTGACGCACCGCCACCTCTTCTCCGATCCGGACCTTTCGGGCCAGGGACGCGCCGCATCCGCTCAAGAGTGCGGCGAACAACACCGGCAATACGTATTTCAACAAGGTTCTCACGCGAAGGTCCTATTTTTCTCCCGTATATATCTGCGCGATTCCCAAACTCTGGGAACGGGCCCTGCAATCCTTGAATCCCGCCTCGCGCATCATCGCCATAAAACATTCCGGAGCCGGAAATTCATCCACCGAAGCAGGCAGGTACTCGTATGCCTTGCGGTCTTTGGAGATCATCCCGCCGATAGCGGGCAACAGGCGATGGCTGTAAAGACCGTACACCCTTCGGAACAACGGATTGCGAGGGGTCGAAAACTCCAGGATAACGACCTTCCCGCCGGGCTTCAGCACCCGGGCGATCTCCCGGAGCCCCGCTCCGAGATCCCCGAAATTACGCACTCCGAAAGCCACCGTCACCACGTCCACCGACGCATCCGCCACCTCCAGGCGCTCCGCATCCCCGAGCGAAAGCACCACCCGTTCGTCCAGTCCGCAGGCCGTCGCCTTCCGGCGGGCCTCCGCAAGCATATTTTCCGAAAGATCGACGCCCAATACCTGCACGCCCCGCATGCGGCGGGCCATCGCCAGCGCCAGGTCGCCCGTACCGGTCGCCACGTCGAGAATCCGCCGGGGCTGCATCCGCCGCACGATCCGCACCACATGCCGACGCCACAATTTATCGATCTGAAACGAAAGCGTGTGGTTCAACCGGTCGTACGCCGGAGCGATGCGGTCGAACATCTCGCGCACCTGTTCTTTCTTGTCCTGCTCTGTATCGTATGGTTTCATCTTTTATGTACTTTATGAATCGTAACGGATCGCCTCCACCGGTTTGACCTGTGAAATGATCGAAGCCGGAAGCATCAGCAACGTCAAAATCACGACCACGACTCCCGCATTGAGCGCCAACCACCACCCCACGCCGAACGCAACGGGCACCTCCGACAGCATATAACCCTCGGGATCGAGCGGGATCAGGTGGAAATAATATTGCAACAGACAGATTCCCAAACCGATCGCATTGCCCCACACGACCCCTCGCAAGATGAGCATCAAGGCCCGGTAGAGAAAAATCCGGCGCAGCGACGCATTGTTCATTCCCATCGTCTTCAACAGACCGATCATACGTGTACGCTCCAGCACGAGCGTCAGCAACGCGGTCGCCATGTTGAATACGGCCACGACGACCATGATGACCAGGATCACCGCAGCATTGACATCGTGCGTCTTGAGCCAGTCGAACACGGTCGGGAACCGCTCCTGCGCACTGCGGGCCGTCAGGTCCCAAAAAGCCTCCCGATCCGAATCCAGCAACATATCGTTCAGCCGGCGGGAGAAATCTTCCGCCTGCAAGAAATCCGCGAGCGTCACTTCGTAGCCCGACACCTCCTCGGACGACCAGTCGGCCAACCGCTGCACGTTTCTCAAATCGGTCATCGCCACGCTCCGGTCGAATTCGTCCATCCCGGTCGCATAGATACCCGACACCTTGAACCGGTCGCGGCGCGGACTCTTCTCCGACTCGACGAAAAGCATCTCGACCTTATCGCCGGGCGCAAGCCCCATCTCCCGGGCAACGCTCCGGGAGATCAAAATCTCCTTGGTACGAATCGAATCCCCGACACGGGGCAACTCGCCCTCGAGCAGATGGTCCCGAAAAAACGACCATTCGTAACCGCCGTCCACCCCCTTGAGCATCACGCCGAGAATCGCATCGGGCGTCTTGACCACGCCCCCCTTCACGGCATAGGGAGTGAGCCGTACGACCTCGCCTGCCGAGCGGATCGTTCTCTCGAGCTGTTCGCTGCGCAATACCGGCACCGACTCGATCGACCCGGCGCTTCGCAGATCGGCGACCTCGACCTGGGCCGAGAAGCCGGTGACACGATCCGTGATTTCCCGCTTGAAACCCATGATAACGGCCAAAGCCAGAATCATCACCGTCACGCTCAACGCCACCGCGACCACGGCGATACGAACCATCACACCCGGACGGTTGCCGGATCCGTTATGCGCGATTCTGCGCGCTATGAACAGTTCGAGATTCACCCTCTTCCGATTTTGCACGTATTTTTCATGCAAAGTAACATAAATTTTTCTTACTTTTGTTCGATAAACCGACCATTATGAAAAAACAAGCTTTAATTACAGGGGCCACTTCGGGCATCGGACACGCTACGGCGCTACGGCTCGCAGCCCTCGGATACGACATCATCGCCACGGGGCGCCGCGCCGAACGGCTGGCAGCGCTCAAATCCGCCATCGAAGCGCAGGGCGGCAGTTGCCGCACGCTCTGCTTCGACGTACGCAGCGAAGCCGAATGCAGGAAACACCTCGAACCGCTCGATCGGGTCGATCTGCTGCTCAACAACGCCGGGCTGGCCGCCGGACTCGAACACATCGACCAAGGCTCCACGGCCGACTGGGACGCCATGATCGACACGAACGTCAAGGGACTGCTCTACGTCACCCGCATCATCACACCCAAAATGATCGCCGCAGGCGGGGGACACGTAATCAACATCGGATCGATCGCCGGAACCGAGCCTTACGAAAACGGCGCCGTATATTGCGCGTCGAAACACGCCGTACACGCCATTTCGCAAGCCATGCGTGCCGACCTGCTGAGCCACCGCATCAAGGTCACGGAGATCCGTCCGGGCATGGTCGAAACCGAATTTTCGCTGGTGCGTTTCCACGGCGATCAAGAGCGAGCCGACAAGACCTATACCGGCGTCGAACCTTTGACCGGCGCGGATATTGCGGAAACGATCGCCTGGATCGTACAATTACCGGCCCACATGAACGTTAATGATATAGTACTGATGCCGGCTCAACAGGCCGGTGCATACTACACCTGCCGGAATACGAAATAACAACCCTGTCCGTCTTCGAAATCCGGGGCCGAATATGTCCGGAAGAATCGAAGCGCAGACACTGAAATTGAAAAATTATGCTGCTGATTTTCAACCTGCTCCAAAGCGGTTATTACACCACGGAGCCCGTAGCGTCGCGGTACGACGCCGCCACGATGGGCATGTTCGTGCTGATTATCGTGATCGGCGTAATCGGCTACATCGTGCAGGCCCGCCTGCAACACGTCTTCAAAAAATACTCCGAAGTGCCTTTCCCCGGCGGACTCACCGGTGCGGAAGTCGCCGAAAAGATGTTGCGCGACAACAAGATCCACAATGTGAAGATCACCCACGTCAGCGGACAACTGACCGACCACTTCAATCCGCAGACGATGACCGTCGATTTGAGCGACGCGGTCTATTCGAGCCGCAGCGTCGCGGCGGCAGCCGTCGCCTGCCACGAATGCGGGCACGCCATCCAGCATGCACAGGGCTACGCTCCGCTGGCGTTGCGTTCGCAGCTGGTACCCATCGTGCAGTTCTCCTCGCGTATGGCAATGTTCGTCATCATCATCGGCCTGGTGATCCTGGCCTCCACGCAGAATGAACTGCTCTGCTGGATCGGCGTGGGCATGATCGCCATGTCGGCCCTCTTCTCGCTCGTCACGCTGCCCGTCGAGTACAACGCCTCGGCCCGCGCCGTGGAGTGGCTCCAGACCAGCCGCACGATGCAGGGAGCACAGCTCGCGCAGGCCAAAGAGGCCCTCTCGTGGGCTGCCCGCACCTACCTGGTAGCGGCCTTGAGTGCCGTAGCGTCGCTGCTCTATTACGTTTTGATGATTTTAGGACGCCGTGATTGATGGCCCCGGAAAAGGACTACACACACCGGAGCTGGATCGCCGTCACCCTGCTCATCGCCGTTCTCATCGGATTGAGCCTGATACCGCCGCAAACGCTCGGCGGGGTCAGTCTGCGCAGGGCTAACATCCTGTCCGACCTCATCTCTTTCGAAGAAGACCTCGAAAAAGCCGAAAAAGCGATCGATCTGGACGATGCGGATTTCCACATCGACCTGACGCAGGTCGCCCGCCAGATCGCCGATACGGTGCCTCAACACGCCCCGACCACCTACGAATGGAACCTCCGGGAAGAGGCGGACGATACGACCGCCCATCCCCGGCTTCCGGATTCGGTCCGGCTGTCGCCGACGCTGATCCCGATCGAAGATTTCGACACGACGGGACACAGCCGCCTCACGGCCTTCTATGAAAAACTGCAGAAAGGCGACGCTCCTGTCCGTATCGCGGTCATGGGCGACTCGTTCGTCGAAGGCGACATCCTCTCCTCGGACCTGCGTGAAAAGCTGCAGCTCCGGTTCGGCGGTTCCGGGGCCGGGTTCGCTCCGATGGCTTCGCCGCTGACCGGTTTCCGGCGCACGATCAAAACCCAGTCCAAAGGTTGGGACTCCTACAACATCATGCAACGGCGGAACACCCCCGCCGCCATCAGCGACTATTATTACATCTCGGGCTGGCTCTGCCAACCTTCGGACGGAGCCTCCGTTCGCTGGGAAGGTTCATCGGACCGGGCTTGCCTGGACAGTTGCCGCACGGCCCGGATCCTGTTCGTCAGCCGTGACGACAGCCGTATCGAAGTGACCGTCAATGATCGGGACAACCGTACGTTCGACATCGAAGGTTCGCCCGCCGTGCGACAGATCGTCGTCCATGACGACATCCGTTCGTTGAGTTTCAAGGTGCTGTCGGGTGCCGCAGAAACGATCGGCTACGGTGCAATCTTCGAATCGGCGCCCGGCGTGGTGGTGGACAACTATTCGATCCGCAGCAACAACGGACAGGCGATGTTCTGGACCTCGCCCACGGTCAATGCCCAGATCAATGAAATGCTCGGCTACGACCTGGTGATCCTGCAATACGGCCTCAACATCCTGGAACCGGGCATCCGCTCCTTCGCCAAATACGGCGAACAGATCGAGAAGATGATCGCCTATGTCCGCCAGTGCTTCCCGGGGGCGGCAGTGCTCGTGCTGGGCGTCAGCGACCGTTCGGTGAAGACCGACGCAGGCTTCGAACCCATGGATGCCATCCCCTACATGCTCGACTACCAGCGCGGGGCTGCGGAAAACACGGGCGCGGCATTCTGGCCGACCTGCGACGCCATGCGTTCGCTGGGCGGCATGGAACAGTTCGTCGCCAACGGCTGGGCCGGCAAGGACTACACGCACATCAACTACGCCGGCGGGCGCCGCGTGGCCTGGTCGCTCGTCGATGCGATCAACGCCGGGGCATACGAAGCCCATGCCGCCGCGGAAGCCGCACGCATCCGCCGCCAGGCCGAGCAGGCCGTACTCGACAGTGTCCGTCTGCTGAAGATCGACCGGGAGCTGCGGCCCGTCTCCGCAATCGGAAACCTCAACACACCCCGGAAATGACACTCCCCGCAACGGACGGCATCCTGGAAAAACTGCAGGCGCTGCTCGCGTACGACGCCTCTTCGCCGCTGATTTTCAGCAGCGGGCTGTTCCTGTTCCTCTTCGCCGGGTTCATGCTCATATACAATGCTTTCCGCCGTGCGCCAATGGCCCGTATCGTCTACGTCATCCTTTTTTCGCTCTATTTCTACTACAAATCAAGCGGCATCTATTTCCTGCTGCTCATCTTCGCCGCCACGAGCGACTTCCTGATCGCGCAGGGCATCTACCGCGTGCGGAGCCGCGCCGCGAAACGGTGGCTCGTCGTACTGAGCGTCATGGTGAACCTCGGGATGCTGGGATATTTCAAATACACCAACTTCCTGGTCGACATCGCCAACCAGATGTTCGGGCAGGGGTTCCTCCAATTCCAGAACATCTTCCTGCCGGTCGGCATCTCGTTCTTCGTGTTCCAGTCGATGAGCTACACGATCGACATCTACCGCGGTTCGCTCGAACCCGTCGACCGCTGGGGCGACTACCTCTTCTACCTCTCGTTCTTTCCGCAGCTGGTCGCAGGCCCGATCGTCCGGGCCCGGGACTTCATCCCCCAGATCCGCCGCAACCCGGTCGTCGTGACGCGCGAAATGTTCGGCACGGGAGTCTTCCTGATCCTCACGGGACTCTTCAAAAAGGCGATCATTTCGGACTACATCTCGCTCAATTTCGTCGACCGCATCTTCGACGACCCTGCGCTCTATTCGGGCATGGAGTGTCTGGCAGCCGTCTACGGCTATGCCCTTCAAATCTACTGCGACTTCTCGGGCTATTCGGACATGGCCATCGGCATCGCCCTGCTGCTGGGATTCCGCTTCCCGAAGAACTTCGACGCACCCTACAAGTCGGCGACGATCACCGAGTTCTGGCGGCGGTGGCATATCTCGCTCTCCTCGTGGCTGCGCGATTACCTCTACATCTCGCTGGGCGGCAACCGCAAAGGCAAACTGCGCACCTACGGCAACCTGCTCGTCACGATGGTGCTGGGTGGGTTGTGGCACGGTGCGGCGATCCGCTTCATCCTCTGGGGCACGCTGCATGGCGTAGCGCTGGCGCTGCATAAACTGTGGATGGCCGTCGTCCCGGGGGCCAAGGCCACCGGGGCGCAGATGCACTGGTGGAGCCGTGCGGCGGGCGTCTTCTTCACGTTCAACCTCGTCTGCCTGGGCTGGCTGATGTTCCGCGCCGAGTCGATGCAGACCGTCGAACTGATGCTGCACCAGATCTTCTCCAACTTCAACGTTCCAATGATCCCGCAGGTCATCGCGGGCTACGCGGGTGTCTTCGCCCTGATCGGTGCGGGCTACCTGCTCCATCTCATGCCGGGCTGCGTCGACCGCGCGGCACAGCGCCTGGTAGCCAACGCCCCGCTGGTGTTGCAGGTCGTGATGGCCGCCGCGATGATCTGGTGCGTGATGCAGATCAAATCGAGCGACATACAACCGTTCATCTACTTTCAGTTTTAAAATGCGTATGACGGCCGCCTTGCATCCCGGTATGTTCTTCCCGCGGCCGACGGCCGTGTTTGCAAGTCTGGCCCCACCCCAAGCCCCTGCTGAGGGAAAGCTTCCCGCAATGCGGCAAAAACAGCCCACAGCCATTTACGACAAATCCATCGACCCATGTATACTTTCGACCACGGCCTGTTCATGGCCCTCAATTTCGACGGCGGCACGGCCCTCGACCGCGTGATGCTCACCATCTCGGGCACGGCGATGTGGCTGCCGCTCTATGCATTGATCCTGTGGCTGGTATGGCGCCGCAGCGGCTGGCGGGGCATGTCGGTTTTCCTGGTGCTGATGCTTCTCGCCCTGGGGCTGTCGGACATAGTTTCGGGCATCTTCAAGCATAACGGCCTGCTGGGCGACATGCTGCCGCAGTTCGAACCGCGCCCGCGGCCGATGTTCACCCCCTCGCTCGAAGGGCTGGAGATCACGCCCGATTCGCTGCGCGCCCTGCGCCGTGCGGCAATGCCGCATGATTGGGCAGTGCACGTCCCGCCCGAGGCCGTAAGCGGCATGTACGGCACCGTCTCGGCGCACGCGGCCACGATCGTCGCGCTGGCCGTACTCTCGTGCGGTGCGATCCGCCGCAAGTGGTTCACCGCCCTGATGGTCGTCTGCACCCTCGTCATCTGCTATTCGCGCATCTACCTGGGCAAGCATTTCCCGATGGATATCGTATGGGGCACGCTCGTCGGCCTGGGACTGGGCTACGCCGCCCTGCGGGGCTACCTCAGGCTGGCACAGAGCCGGAACAGACGATTCACCCACCCCGGCTGAAGCATATTTGCGCAGAATTTATTAACTTTGCACGGTCAATAGTCCAAACATTCAAAAACACAAGATATGAGCATCGAACTCAGTGAACAGGAACAGCTCCGGAGGCAGTCGCTTGCAGCCCTGCGCGA
>OLWG01000408.1_pt1 | contig 18796 bp, 18 predicted proteins | sample 1673721 | NCBI WGS metagenome assembly OLWG01 (sample SAMEA103958125, study PRJEB25191) | human gut metagenome | reverse complement strand
CCGCAGCTATGACAGTTTTTACCTTTTTTTGCGCGGGCTTTTCAAAACCTTTATTGCCAACGACGCGCTGATGATCGAGATCAACCCGGCCGGAGTGATGAAAAACGGCGACATCGTGGCGCTCGACGCCAAAATCACGCTTGACGACAAAGCGCTTTTCCGCCACCCGGAAAACAGCCGTTTGAAAGACGATTACGAAACCGGCGCGCGCGAGCTGAAGGCCGGCAAATACGGGTTCACCTATCATGAGTTTAACGGCAGCATCGGCTGCATTGTCAACGGCGAAGGGCTGGCGATGGCAATGGCCGAACTGCTGAAAAGGCGCGGCAGCGAGGTTGCCTGCTGGCTCAACGTCAAGGGCGGCGTCGACCGCGACAAAATCGCCGCCGGCATCAAGATCATTGCCACCAACCCGCGGGTGGAGGGTATTGTCATCAACATTCTGGGCGGCTTTGTCCGCTGCGACCTGATTGCCGACGGCATTATCGACGCGGCGGCGGAAGTGGGAATGAACATTCCGCTGGTGGTGCGTTTTGAAGGCACCAACCGCGACGAGGCGGAAAACGTGCTCAAGCGGGCAGGGCTGCCGCTGACGCTGGTTCGCAACATGGAAGACGCGGCAGACGAAATCTTGCGATTGGTGCGGGAGGGGGAATAATGTCGATATTGGCCGGACGCAATACCAAAGTGCTGGTTCAGGGGATGACCGGAACCCAGGCTTCGTTTCATACCAAACGGTCGCTGGATTACGGCACCGACATTGTTGCCGGCGTCACTCCCGGTAAAGGCGGCACCGTTCACCTCGGTCTGCCGGTTTTTGACACGGTGAAGGAAGCCGCGGCCGAAACCGGCGCCACCGCTTCGTTGATGTTTGTGCCCGCCCGGATGGTGAAATCGGCAGTTGCCGAAGCGGCGGAAGCCGGGTTGGACCTGGCGGTCTGCATTTCCGACAACGTTCCCGTCCGCGACATGCTCGAAGTGCGCAATATCTTAAAAAACAGCCGCACCCGGCTGATCGGCCCCAACACGCCGGGTCTGATCACGCCCGGCGAAGCCCGGCTCGGCATTTTTCCGGAAAACATTCATACCCCGGGGCAGATCGGCATTGTTTCCCGCTCTTCCACCCTCACGTATGAAGCGGTGCTGGAAACCAGACGGGCCGGTTTCGGCCAATCGACCGTCGTCGGTCTCGGCGACGATACTGTGATCGGTATGAATTTCGTCGACGTCTTGCGGGAATTTATGGCCGACGAGGCGACCAAAGCAATTGTTATGATCGGCCAGCTCGGCGGCACTTTTGAGGAACTCGGCGCCGACTGGTACCGTTCGTGCGCCGTCAAAAAGCCGGTGATCGGCTTTGTCGCCGGCAATTCGCAGGCTTTCAGCGCCACCGTCGGCTATGCCGGCGACATTATCACCCGCGGCAAAATCACCGCCGAAGACAAGAAAAAGGCGCTGGCGGACGCCGGCATCACCGTGGTCGAACAAATCAGCGACGTGCACGGGGAATTGCAAAAACTGCGGCTTTAGACCATGATCGGAAAGCTTTTTCGCCTGCTGCTCGACAGCATACTGCCCCGTCGCTGCCGCAAATGCGGACAGATTCTGACAATTGAGGGAGAACTGTGCGAAAAATGCTTAAACGAACTCAATTTTATTTTTCCGCCCTATTGCAGAAAATGCGGTCATCCGCTGAGCGAAAAGGAAGCGCGGGGCAAAATGCTGTGCGCGTCCTGTCTGCGCAAAAAACGTTTCCCTTTCCGTCTGAGCCGTTCGGCCCTCTGTTATGACGAGGCTTCCAAGAATCTGATTCTGGCTTTCAAATTTATGGACCGGACCGAAAATGCGCGGCTTTTGGCGGCCATGCTGAAAGTGGCGGGCGAGGATATTTTCAAAGCCGGGGTCGACGTCATCGTGCCGGTGCCGCTTCATTATACCCGGCTGGTCAAAAGACGCTACAATCAGGCGGCGCTTCTGGCCCGCGAACTCGGCCGCTATACCGGGCTGCCGGTCGACTGCTTTTCTCTTGTCCGTCACAGGAAAACCCGCCCGCAGGTGGAGTTTTCCGGTTTTGAGCGGGTCAGAAACGTGAAAAACGCCTTTTCCGTTCCGCATCCCGAAAAGCTTGCCGGCAAAAGAGTGGTGCTGATCGACGACGTTCTGACCACCGGTTCCACCTTAAAGGAATGCGCCGCCGCGCTGAAAAAGGCCGGCGTCCGTTCGGTCGACGCGCTGACGGTCGCCCGGGTCTGCTGAAAAGGGCCGTGCGGGGCGAAAATACGTACGATAAAAAGCGGCAAAAATCAACCTTTTTCTGCCCCGCAAATCCAACCTTTTGCCTGTAGCTTTTTATCGTACGTTATTTTGCATCACCGTTTGGGAGCGGAAAATCCGATGCAAATACCTAAAATTATTCATTATTTTTACGACAATGTCGATTTGTGGAAAAAGGGGCCGAACTCGCAGGTGCGAATGTGCGTGTGTTCGTGGAAGAAGGCATGTCCCGATTATGCTTTTATGCTCTGGCACGACCGTCATCCGGAGTTCGGCGAAATTCTCCGGCAGTCGCTGTTTGTCCGCAGGGCTTACGAATTGAAACTGTGGGCTTTTGTCGCCGATTACGTGCGTTTGTATGCCCTGCATAAGTACGGCGGCATATATCTCGACACCGACGTCCAGTTGTTGAAAAATTTTGACGCTTTTCTGAATGACGGCTTTTTCGTCAGCGTCGAAGGCGACATCCGGGAAGGGGAAAACATTCCCGAACCGGCGGTGATGGGCAGCGTGCCCGGACATCCGCTGCTGGAAGAAACAATGAAATTCTACCGTTCAAACCATATCTTCAACTGGCAGAATCCGATCGTGCCGACGGTGATGAAAGCGGCAATGCGAAAATTCTGCGGTTTTTCCCGCATTGACTATTCGTCGCCGGAAGAAACGCGACGGGCGGAAACGTTTTATTTCGGCAGCCGCCGCTGCGACGATTACGAGCTTTACCGCGGACAGCGCCGCTGGCGGAACGAAGAAAAGCGGGTCAGTGTTTATCCGGGCGAATATTTCTGCCCCTGCTGGTATACTTTCCGCGAAAAGGCGCTTACCGAAAACACCGTTGCCGTTCATTGGAACCAAAGCTCATGGTGGAACAAGGACGCTTTTGCCCGTCTGCGCGCAAGCCTGAAGCCGAAACTGCCGCCGCCGGCCGAAGAAAAGGCTTTTTGTCTGTTCGGGCTGCCGCTGGCCGGAATCCGCCGTTCGCGGACAAAAACGAAAATTTCCGTTTTGGGCATGATCGGCATTCGTATAACGCCGACCCGTTTTCGCCTGCGGCTGTTCGGTTTCCTGCCGCTGCTGAAAGTTGTGAGGAAAAACTGATGCCCGAAATTTCCGTTATCATTCCCGTTTACAACACTGCCCGTTTTCTGTCCGCCTGCCTCGACAGTGTTCTTGACCAGACTTTTGCCGATACGGAGATAATCTGCGTTGACGACGGCTCGACCGACGACAGTCTGCAAATTCTCCGCCGGTATGAAAAACGGGACGGCAGGGTGAAAGTGCTGACCCAGCGCAACGCCCGTCAGGGCGCCGCCCGCAACCGGGGGTTGGAAATTGCCGCCGGCCGTTACGTAATGTTTGTCGATTCCGACGACTGGCTGGATAACGACGCTCTGGAAGTTCTTTGCCGCCGGGCGGCGGCAGACGACGCCGACATCGTTCTCACCGGCACCCGCCTGTATGATGAAAACGGCGGCAGCCTCGGTCGCGATTATATGAATTTTGAAGGCTGGGCCGGCTGGCAAAACGGAATTCCGGCAGAAAAGTTTTTTGCCGTTTTCGCCCCCGTCTGCGGTCGTTTGTACAAAACGGCGTTTTTGCGCCAAAACCGGCTGCGTTTTGCCGAACGCTGCTTTTACGAAGATAATTCCTGGGGATGCCTGGTCGGCATTCTGGCGACGCGGGTATCGTTCGTGCACAACGTCTACTGCTACCGCCGTCATCCGGGCAGCACCACCGGCACCAAAGACGCCAAAGTGTTTGACTGGGTAAAGGATTTTGACTTTTTCTGCCGTGAGAGGAAAAAAAGGCGGCTGCGTTCGCCGCTGGTCAAATGCGCTTTTTTCTGGTACCTGAAAAGCTTTGACTGGTATCTGCGGCAGCTTCCGCCTGCCGATCAGCGCATTTTCTACGGCAGGATCTGCCGCCGGCTGAAACTTTTGCAGCTGAAAAAGGAAGACTTTGCCCGGGCGCCGCTGCCGGCGGGGGAAGCGGGAAAACTGCTGACGTTTTGGCAATGGCTGAAACAAAAGGACTTCGACCGCTGCCGGCAGCTTAACGTTTATTTTTGCGGCGTTTTGCTGTACCGGATCAAAACCCGTCCGGACGGCAGCCGTTCCGATCATCTGCTGTTCGGGGCGCTGCCTTTCTTTTCCCGCCGGCGGCGGGCAGTGCAAAAATAAATCCCCTTCCTTGCGGGAGGGGATTTTGTTCAGCGCAGTTCAAAAAAGCTTTTGTCGACGCCGCAGACCGGGCAGGTCCAGTCGTCCGGCAGTTCTTCGAACGGCGTGTCTCCGTCATAAACGTATCCGCAAACGACGCAAACCCATTGTTTTTCGTTGTCAGCCATTTTATTTCTCCTTTTTGTTTAGAATGTTGGGTAAAAACTTTAAAACTTCGTTTTTGAAAGAAGCGCGGTAATCATAATATGTCAGCGGTTCGTCTTTTCCGACGTTCCGGCAGTCGGTCACTTCGGCGGTAAACAGGGTGTTGCTTTCAAAAACCTGTTTTTCGAGCACCCGGCAGGTCATTACCGCGATGCAGTTCTGCAGATAGGGCAGACCGTCTTCGACAAAATGCGGCACTTCTGCCCATTTGTCGGCGGTGCGGCTGGTCCGGAAGCCGAAATTCGCGATGACGAAAGGATCGACCCCGCGGCCGAGAACCGACAAGCCGAAACGTCCGCTTTTCTCAATGCAGCTTTTGGTATAACTGCCGTTGTGGCAGGAAAGCGCCAGCACCACCGGTTTGCTGGCAACCTGCATCACCGCGTCCACCGCGCTGCCGACCGGCCGGCCGCCGTCGTCGGCGCCGAGCACGTACACGCCGTGGGTGAGGTTGTATAAGGCGTCGATGTTCATTTTGCCGTTTCTCCTTGTTGCAGGATAATATAAACGCGTTTTGGGGCCGATGCAAGGGGCTTCGGTCAGTAATGCGGCGGCGGCGTTTCCTCGCTCTGCGGCTTTACCGTTTCGTTTTTCAGCAGTTCCGCCAGATAAAGGTTCTGTTTGATCAGCCGGTCGATCTGCCGTCCCTGTTCGATCACCACCTGGTTGAGTTCGTCGATCGTTTTTTCCTGAATGGCAATGGCGCTTTCGATCTCGATCAGGCGTTCTTCCAAAATTTGCTCTTCCATAATTAATCGTTCTGTTCTAAATTAAGCTTGTCTTTTTAACATAAGTTCAGGATTTGCCGATGTCAATTTTAATTAAGAATGTTTTGCACCAAAACCGGCGGGTCGACGTTTTGATCAAAGACGGCCGCTTTGAAAAAATCGCGCCGGATACAGAAGCGCCGGCGGACAAGCTCATCGACGGCTCGGACAAGGCGATCGTCCCCGCCTTTTACAACACCCACTGTCATGCGGCAATGTCGATTCTCCGCGGTTACGGCGACGACAAGCCGCTGTTTGCCTGGCTGCGGGAAGACATCTGGCCGGTTGAAGCCCGGCTGACCCCGGACGACGTTTATGTTGCCAGCCGTCTGGCCATATTGGAAATGATCAAATCGGGCACCGTCTTTTTCGCCGACATGTATTTTTACGGTGAAGAAACCATGCGGGCGGTAAAGGAAATGGGGATTCGCGCCGCGGTGTCGCTGGTGGAAATGGACATGTTCGATCCTGAACAGACGAAAAGCAAAATGGCCACGACCGAACGTTTTCTGGCGGCCGACAACCCCTGCCCGGAAAGAATTGTCAAAGGGCTTTCCTGCCATGCGGTCTATACCGTTTCTTCCGAACTGCTGGCGTTTGCCGCCCGCACCGCGGAAGAAAACGGCCTGACCATGCAGATTCATCTGAGCGAAACCGCGGGCGAAAATGCCGAATGTCTGGAAAAATACGGAGTGACGCCGACCGAACGGCTCGATTCTTTCGGTCTCCTGACGCCGCGGACGACGCTGGCCCATGCCGTGCACTTAAACCGGCGTGACGTTGAGATCATCGGTGAGCGCGGCAGTTTCCTTTCGCACAATCCGGTTTCAAACCTCAAGCTCAATTCCGGTCTGTTTGCTTTTGAAGACCTTTATCACCGCCTGCCGGGAAAAGTGACGATCGGCACCGACGGCGCTTCCTCCAACAATAACCTCAGCATGATCGAAAGCGTTAAATTTGCGTCGCTGGCGGCCAAATGCCAGGCCGATTCCGCCGTTGCCGGCAAGGCTGCCGACGTTTTCCGCGCGGCGACGTCAAACGGCGCGGCAGCGTTCAGGCTCAATGCCGGGGAAATCCGGGAAGGTGCGTCGGCCGACTGCCTGCTGGTCGATCTGAACAATCCGTTTATGGTGCCGGCCTACAATCTGGTGTCGGATCTGGTTTATGCGGCCGACAGTTCCTCGATTGCCGACGTCATTTGCAACGGCCGGCTGGTGATGGAAGACCGCCGTGTCGAGGGCGAAGCGGAAATCGTTGCCGAAGCGCGGAAACTGGCCGAAAAGATTATTAACTTAAAATAAATTTTTTGTTCCGCTTGAAAAGCGCTTTTTTGTGCATATATGCAAATCGTCTGAAACAAATGTGTTGTCAGATAGGTTTTAATTATCGTCAAAAAAGGAACTAACATGCTAAGTGGAACAGTTAAATGGTTTAATAACAAAAAAGGTTACGGATTCATCAAAACCCCGGAAAACGAAAAGGATATTTTCGTTCATATCACGGCGATTCAGAAATCTGGTCTGGATAAGATCACGGAAGGTCAGGAACTGTCTTTCGACATCGTGCCCGATCGCGCCGGCCGTCCGGAAGCGCATAATCTGAGTATTTTAAAGAATTAATTTTGTTGATTAAATTTTCTTTTTAATTTAAAAGCACTAAACATTGTTTTTGTCTTGTTTTCAGGGATAAACGGCATGTTTAGTGTTTTTTTGTTGGCGTTGGCCCTGTCGGTCGACGCTTTTGCCGTCGCTTTTTCGTACGGACTGGTGATTAAAAAGGATGTCGCCTCCTCGGCGGCAAAACTGGGAGCCGCAACCGGCGCCGGGCAGTTTGTAATGCCGCTTCTCGGCTGGCTGGCAACCGATTCCGTCCATCGTTACATTGAGGCTTTTGACCATTGGATCGCCTTTGTCGTGTTTCTGCTGCTCGGGCTGAACGTCATCCGCGGCGCTTTGGGCGGGGAAGAGTGCGAAAAGCGCAGTCCGAAGCTTTCGCTCAAACTGCTCTCGGTTGTTGCCGTGGCTACCAGTATCGACGCCTGCGTGGCCGGAATCAGCCTGTATTTTATGAACGTCGGCATTGTTGCCGCTGCCGCGCTCATCGGTGCGGTCTGTTTTGTCTGTACCGTTGCCGGGTGTTTTGCCGGCTGCCGACGGCCTGCCTGCAAATTGCCGCCGGCTGTGTGCTGATTTTACTCGGGGTAAAGGTCTTATACGAGCATTTGTCATAATCGGAGGTTGCTTTTTGCCCGGAAGCCGTTTATAATAATTGCATGTTTAACCGTTCGGGGACTGTCATGAAAAATTTTGCGGCATTTTTGTTTTGCGGTGTGTTGACGGCGTTTTCCGCCCGCGCGGAAACGGTTGTAACCACCACAACCACCACCACGACGACCACGACGTCGGGCAATGTTACGGCCAACGTCACTTATACGCCTTCTGTCGTCACTTATGCGCCGGCAGTCAGCCGGGTGATCGTTAATCCGCAGGCCGGGGAAGACGAGCTTTATCACCGGCACCTGCCCGCGCCCCGGTTTTACGGCAGCCCGGTTCTGGCGGTCGGCGCCGGCGCGGCGGCGGGCGCCCTCATCTGGAACAGCGGTTACCGCCACGGACGCCACCGCCGTTACCGCCATCACCGCTATTATTGGTAAAAAATAAAGGGCCGGGTTTTGTCCCGGCTCTTTTGCCGATGCGGAAAAATGTTCCGAAGCTACAGGGAAAACCGCACCTTGCCTTCGTCGATGACTGCGGTGCCGCCGACGGGGATGGTGAGAAGCGGAGTCGAGTGGCCGAAATCCATGTTGGCAATGACGGGCTTTCCCTCAAGATAAGGACGGAAACGCTCAATCATAAACGCCAGCTGTTCGCGGGTGACCGCGGATTTTTTCTGAAAACGGCCGATTAAAACCGCCTTGACGTTTTTAAAGTCGGGTTGTTGCAGCAGCGATTGGAAATTGCGGGTAAAATCGGCGATATCCGCATTGCCGGTGTCTTCAATGAACAAAACCGTGTCTGCGGCAAAGGCCGGCCGGTAGGAAGTGCCGTTGAGCAGAATGAAAGTGCCGAGGTTGCCGCCGACAAGTGTGCCTTCCGCCTTGCCCGGCTGCAGCTGCCACCAGCCCTCGTTGGCGATAAACTGCCGGTTTTCCTGGTCGATAAACCACAGATCGTCGCTCCATTCGGCGGACGGACGAATTTCGCCCGCGCCGTCTTCAAACAGCATTTTTTTCATATTTTGCAAAGTGTAGTCTATGCCTTTAAGCATCCCGAGCGAACTGAAGTGCGGGCCGGAAAAGGTGACGAGTCCGGTTTTGGCGTAAACGGCGTTTAAAAGCGCGGTAATGTCGGAAAAACCGCAGAAGATTTTCGGGTTTTCGGCAATCAGCCGATAGTCGACGAAGTCAAGCAGCTGGTTGGAGTTGTTGCCGCCGATCATGGTGAATACCGCTTTGACTTTCGGATCGGCGAAAGCTTCGGCAATGTCGGCGGTTCTTTTTTCGACCGTTGTTGAGCCGCCGGCGTCCCAGTTTTCGTCGACGGCGTTGGTGCCGTAAGAAACGGCAAGCCCCATTTCCTCAAACCGCCGGCGGGCGATTTCCCGGCACTCGCGGCCGATGATTTTGATGCCCGACGCGGGGGCGATAACCCTAATTTCGTCGCCCGGACGCAGACGAGCGGGAATGATTTTTTGCATAACGGATACTCCTTCGTTAATTCAGATAAACCGAAAATAATATAGCTCAAAACCCCCGGATGTCCAGCGGTCATTTTTTTGACAAAAAACGTCTTTTGTGACAAAACGCGTTGACTAAATTTAAACTTTAATGTATTATTAAAACCGAATACGGCTTTATTTTGACGGAGACTTATTATGGCAGAAAATGCGGATTTCAGCAGCCTTTTGGAAGAAATAAAAGAGAATATGCCCGAGCTTTATCAAGAAATGGAGGCATATGCGCAAAGAACGGGAAAATCTTTGGCGGAGTTGAGTAAGGACGAGGCTTTCGTGAGCAGGTATTCTGCCCGTTACAGTGAAAGAAAGGATGCCGTCACGGCGCTTGACAATGCTGTTGACGAAGAGATTGCCGGTGCCGGTTCTGAAGAAGACGGCGCCGTGGCCGATGACGACGTCGCTGCCTCCGGCAGCGAAGAAGCGGCCGCTTCTTCGGAAACGTTGGCTGCCGTTTCCGATCCTTTCCGCTGGGAAGAGTTTTACGCTCCCGTACCGGAAGTCGAAGCCGCCCGTTTCGACAAAGCCTACGATCTGCTGAACGGCGAAGAACGCTGAACTTGAGCGCCTGCCGCCGTCTGGCGTCATCAAACGAAGATATTACCCTGGAAAACCTGAGCAGCGCCCGCGCCGAAGAAAGCGCCCGCATCAAGGTGGAATATTACAATTCTCTCTATGCGCTGTCGGTCGGCGACAAATATAATTCGATTAAGGCGGAAACGCACCTCAGCCGTATTTTCAAAATAGACGAAGCCGTCCGCGCCGGCAAAAGCGAAAAAGAAATCTTCAAAATGCTGTCCATCAATCCGAGCGAGGCCACGCAAAAGATGGCGTTGGCTTCGACGACGCAGGCCAACATTCGGCCGATTTCCGATTTTATGGAAAAACGCAGCAAATTCAGCCGCGGCATGCATAATTTCGGCAAGGTTATGGACCGCATCCAGAAATTTGAACAGAAAAATCCCTTGTTCGGTCTGGCCGTCAACTATGTTGCCGCCGGCAACCCGATATACATGGGTTACCGTTCGGTTCTTTCCGCCCGTGCCCTTTACAACGATTTTCAGGGTTTTAAAGATTATGCGGCGTTCCGCGAAGTTTACAAAAACGACGTGGCCGAACTGGGCTTGAAACGCTGGAAAGAACAGAACCCGGAAAGCAAGGTTGACGCCAACGGCTATAATCAGGTCAAGGCCTATGACACCTACGAGGCTTATTGTGAAAAACACAAAGTGGAGGAAAACCGGGTCAGCGAAGAAGAATTCCGGCAGTTGAAAAAATTCCAGAAAAAGGCGGCGTTTACCCGCGAAGAGTTTGAAAGTCTGCGTCAGGCGGCCGGCATGCCTTATGAGGAATATGCCAAAAAGGCCGGCGATCGCGCCGTCAGCAAAGAAATGTTTGACAATCTGGTCAAATATACCGACATCCGCCGTACCCAGAATTATGCCGAATATGCTGAAAAAGCCGGTGCCCGCGCCGTCAGCGAGGCGGAATACAACCGGGTCAGAGCCTTGAACCGTGCGCTTAACAAAGTTTCCGTCGGACAGGCGTTAAAAGACAAAACCACCCGCAAGGCGATGATGGCCCATTCGGTTATTTTTGTCCGTTCGCTGCCGGTTGTCGGCCAGGGTTATGCCCTTGGCATGGCGGTTAAAAACATGGTCAGCAAAAGCTACTGGCAGGGAGTAAAGGCCAAAGCGCAGGGAACCGGTCATGCGGTTAAAACCCTGTGGAGCAAAAAAGGCCGTGACAAAGAAGCCTGGAAAGAGCTTTACTCCAACGCCGGCGGTCTGGTGGCGGAAGCCGCCGGCGCCTGGATGCTGGCCGGCGGCGTCAGCAGTGTGGCTGCCGGTTATGACGGAACCGGGACGACAATTGATTATGCGCCGGGCGAAAATGCCCGGACGACGGCGGATAACACGCAAACGCTTGCCGATGTGCAAACGGCGGCGCCGGTTACGGAAAGTCCGTCTTTGTGGACACGTTTCCAGGGGTTTATGGGTTATGGCAGTCAGGAGGTGCAGGCAGATGCGGCCGTTGCGGACAGTACGGTGCTGAATGCGGCGGCGCGCGCGGATTCCCTGCAAACGGAGTTGCAGGCGGATACGCTGCAGAATGTGCAGCAACCTGATGCGCTGCGTGTGAAAGAAGCCCCCGTTCTTAATTTTCAGCAAGACTGGACGCGTCCGGATTTTGTCAACGCGGCGGACAGCGCGGATGTACAAGTGCCTTATGCGCTCGGAGAGCACGAAAGCGACGTTCGTAACGACGGCGATCAGGTTTTGGTCGAACCGCGGGAAACGGCGGTCAAATTGAACGATGTGCAGAAAACAAACCTGAACGCCCTGTTTGAACAATATCCGCGGGCGGCTTCGATCATTCTCGAAGGCAACGACAATCCGGCGGTCGACGACGTTACCAAAGGCACCTTTACCATGGAGGGAGAAGGGGATTTGTATAAGAGCGGCGTCATTTCTTCGGCGCAGCTGAAAGAAATGATGGCGGAAGGGAAGTTTACCCCGGCTCAGTTGGAGAGCCTTTCCCGGTTTGCCGACGCCAATTTCGAAAACGGCAAAATGAATGCCGAGTTGTCCGAACAGCTGTACGGTTCGGACGGCGAGGTAAAAGAGGAAGTGCAAACCCGGAATACCGGCGGTGACGGCGAAAACAAAGAAGACGGACAAAAGGAAAAACAACATACTGACGAAGAAAACAACGGCGGCGGACAGGAACGGGGGAGTGATATCCGTTTTTACTCTTTCGACAAGGACGGCAATATCATATACAGTGCCGAAAGTTTGCAGGATTTGAACGGTCTGAATCCGGATCAGATGGACGCCCGGGCTTATCAGGATCTGCTGACTCGGCAGGCAAACGGCGAACAGCTTGACGCCGGTGCGCTGAAGTTTTTGGAGAGTTATAAGGAAAGTCATCCCGATCTGCAGCAGAGGACGGAAAACGGCAACGAGGGAAAAAGAACGGAAAACGGCAACGAAGGCGAAAATACGGAAACGGTTTTAAACGATCGGGAGCAGACGGAACAACTGAGCGGTATTGCCCTGACGCGCCACGATTTTGAAAGCGGTAAAGGGTATGAGATGCTGGGCAGCGGCGAAATCAGCGGCAAAAAGGTAGACGTTTTCTTCGGGTATGACGAAAACGATATGCAGGTTGTCGCGCAATATGCGATACATGACGGCGAAGACCGCTCGACGGTGATTAAAACCCAGCTCGGCGACGACGGCCGCCCGTATACGCTGGTTACCGAAATCGACGGAGACAAAACGACTACCCGTGAAGTTGACAACGCTCAGGAAGTGCTTCGCAAGGTGCTGGCCGGAAACGAAAAACAAACCGGCCGGGAAACCGAGGGGTTGGAAGAATCGCGCAATCTGACCAACGAAGGCGAAAGCGGCGAAGAAAAGGAAGTGCAGACCCACACCGACAAGGTTCGCAGCTCTACCTTCCGCGGCAGATACTGGCTGGAAGCAGACGCCAACGGCGAAAATCCGCAATTGCGTTTCCGGATGGGTGATCCTTCGCAGATTGCGGTTGATCGCGAACTGGTTGCTGCTTTTCAGAATACGGTTGACGGCAGCGGCAGCAGCTATACGGCCTTGGGCGGCCGTCTGACGGCGGACAATTTCGGAGCGGAAAACCGCGACAATCCGAATGCTTCCGGTATTATGGTCAAATGCGAAAATCTGGCCAGAACGATCGCTTTGAACGAAGCCGTTTATCAGGATATGGAACATCGTCTGGCAAACGGCGAAGAACTGAGCGAGCTGGACATGAAATGGCGGCAGAAGTACGAACATGATCTGGAAGGCATCGGTTTGTCACGCGAAAACGGCCGCCTGGTTTATGAACCGGAGCACGTTTCTTCGCAGACGACAGACTTGCGACAGGAAGAAGTGAACAGAGACAATCAGGGAGGCAGCCGCCGCGTTTATCAGCTGAATGAAAACGGAAATGACGGACAAAACGGCGGGGAAAATACGGAAATCGGTCAGACGGAAAAGCAAGAACGAGAAAGGGAAAACGAAAGCGTCAACACTGACGGCCTGCTGCATGCCTCCGAAGTAAACGGTTATACTCAGCTTGAAGGCAAAGGGATAAAGATCGCTTATACTCTGACTGATGACGGCGGAGTACGATATGCAAACAATGCGACGGTTGCCGTTGATAAAAATGTGCTGCAAGCCATTCGTTCGCAATACGATAATCCAACTCCTAAAGAATCGGGAGAAAGTCTTAATATGGCGCGGGATATTACGAAAGGTGAGGTTATCTATGACTACTTGCAGCAGGAATCCGGAAACCGGGAGTTGACCGATGCCGAAAACAGCTTTATGCAAAAACATAACCAAACCTTGGAAAGAGTCGGGTTGGTTCGTGACAACGGCGGGGAAATTGTCAAAAAAGACGCCTATGAAGGCCAGCCCCGAGCCTTCGTCAAACGCGGCCGCGAATACGGCTGTTAATCCTGCGGTTGTCTGAAGCTTCAAAATGCCCGGGATTTTTCCGGGCGTTTTTTATTTGCTTTACAGAAAACCCCGAGTTTATCCGGGGCTGGATGCTTTAGTTTTGGAACAGTGCCGCCCTGTGTCGAAAAGTATGGTCAAACCTAAGGTTTATAGCTGTTAATTCCGGTTTGCCGGAGGATATCTGTTTCGCTGTTGTCGGGGCAGTTGCAAATTGTTTGATCATGCCTATATTTTTACCGGAATTTTAAGCGGAGAGGCGATGATACAAATAGAAACCCTGATGGCCGTTGCCGGCGCACTGCTGCTGGTCAGCGTTTTTGCCAACCGGATTTCCGTTTTTCTCGGAATCCCCGGACTGTTGATCTTTATCGGCATCGGCATGCTGGCCGGCAGTGACGGCATTGTCCGCATTCAGTTTTACGACGCCAGAATGACCAATTACATCGGCACCGTCGCTCTGGCGTTTATTTTGTTTGCCGGCGGACTGGATACCCGTTGGCGCGACGTCCGCCCGGTGCTGGCCGGCGGCAGCCTGTTGGCGACGCTCGGCGTGGTGCTGACGGCTTTGTTTCTGTTTTTGCCCGCTTATTATGTTTTGCGGCTGGAACTGCCGGTTGCGCTTTTGCTCGGCGTGATCGTTTCTTCGACCGACGCGCCGGCGGTGTTCATGATCATGCGTACTCAGAAAGCCGAATTGCGCGACAATCTGCGGCCGCTGCTGGAGTTCGAATCCGCCGGCAACGATCCGATGGCGGTTTTACTTTCTTTGGGGGCGCTGGCTTGGCTGCAAAACTCCGATTTTGCCGCTGCCGGTCTGGCCAAAATGTTTGTTCTCCAACTTGTTGTCGGCTTTGCCGCCGGCTGCGGACTGGGATGGCTGGCGGGAGTTCTGTTGAAAAAAATCTGCATTTGTTATTTCGGGCTTTATACGGTGTTCGGCGTAGGTTTCGTTCTGCTGACGTTCGGTGTTGCCCAGCTTTTGGGCGGCAGCGGTTTTCTTGCCGTATATGTTGCCGGCATTATTATCGGCAACCGGCCGTTTACGTACCGCCGCAATCTGATCCGCTTTCACGATTCTCTGGCCTGGATCGCCCAGGTGGGAATGTTTTTGCTGCTGGGGCTGCTGGTTAACCCCCGCGAACTGCCGTCGGTGATGCCGATGGGGCTGCTGGCCGCCTTTTTCCTCATTTTCTTTTCCCGGCCGGCGGCGGTTTTCATCTGTCTGTGGCGCAGCCGCTTCGGGTGGAAGGAAAAGCTGTTTGTCGGCTGGGCGGGGCTGAAAGGGGCGGTGCCGATCATTCTTGCCACCTATCCGCTGATGATCGGTTTTCCCGATTCCCAGTATCTGTTCAACCTGATTTTCTTTCTTGTCATCGGTTCGGTGCTTTTGCAGGGCAAAACGCTTCCCTGGCTGGCTGCCCGGCTGGATCTTTACCGGAAATGAAAAAACGCTCTGCCGCAAGGACAGAGCGCCAAACTTTCCGCCGGTAGTTGATTGGGGGTCAAGACTATTTGAATGGCAGAAAATTTAATATAAATTATATAGTAGTTTTATTCAGGTTGCAATAGCCAAAACGAAAAACTTGAAAAAAATGGTGGACTAAAATTGTCCGGGCGTCTAAACTCCCTTCCGCTCGCATTGAAAACAAAGGCTTTGAAGATGAAAATAGGGGTGTTTGATTCCGGCCTCGGAGGGCTGGTGATAACTAAGGCGTTTATCGAAAGCATGCCGCAGTACGACTATTTGTATTACGGCGATTCCCGCCATCTGCCCTACGGGGAAAAAACATCCGGCCGGATTTTGTCCTATACGCTTGCCGCCATGCGCCGGCTGATTGCCCGCGACTGCAAAATCATCATCATTGCCTGCAACACCGCCACTTCGATAGCCCTGCGCTATGTGCAGCAGCGTTTCCTGCCGCTTGAGGCGCCGGACGTCAAGGTGCTGGGGGTGGTGATTCCGACGGTTGAAGTTGCAATCGAAAACGGCGCCCGCCGCGTCGGAGTGGCGGCAACCACGGCCACCGTCCGTTCGCATATTTATCAGACCGAGTTGCATAAGCTGAATCCGGGGCTTGCGGTGACGGAAATTGCCGTGCCCGGACTGGTGCCGGCGATTGAGGATAACGATTTTTCCCGGGCGGAAGCTGTCGTCCGCGCCTGTGCGCCGGGATTTGCAAACTGCGACAGCCTGATTCTCGGCTGTACCCATTATCCGCTGGCCAAAACTTTTTTCCGTGCGGCGCTGCCCGGGGTAAAGGTGGTCTCTCAGGATGAACTGATGGCGGCCAAGCTGGAAAATTATCTGACCCGGCATCCGGAAATCGAAAGCCTTCTTACCCGCGGCGGGACGTACCGTTTTGAAGTCAGCAGCCTGAATCGTCATGCGCAGAAGGTGGCGGCGCTTCTATTTCCCGATATTCCGGTCGAAAAGGCCGCCAACGGATGAAAGAGGGGCATGCGGCCGGGCCGGCTCTTGCAATCGCGCTTTTTTTTACCTACATATGAATTCAGAAGATTTAATCATTTTAAGGAATTTTCATGACCACTATTTTATGCGTGCGCAAAGGTTCCGAGGTTGTCATTGCCGGCGACGGTCAGGCAACGCTCGGGGAAACCGTGATTTTCAAATCCAAATCGGTTAAGGTGCGGCGGATCGGCAACGGCAAGATCATTGCCGGTTTTGCCGGCGCCGCGGCCGACGGCATCACTCTGATCGAACGGCTGGAAGGCAAGCTGGAAAAATATGCCTGGCAGCTGAAGCGGGCGGCGGTCGAACTGGCCAAGGACTGGCGGATGGACAAGTATCTGCGCCAGCTGCAGGCGTTTATGATCGTGGCCGACAAAGACGTGTCGCTGGTTATTTCCGGTACCGGTGAGGTCATGGAACCCGACGACGGCATCATCGGCATCGGTTCGGGCGGCAACTATGCGATGGCTGCGGCCAAAGCCCTTTACGACGTGGAAGGCCTGTCGGCGGAAGACATTGCCCGAAAAGCGCTGAACATTGCCGGCGATATTGACGTTTATACCAACCATAATCTGATTATTGAAAGGGTGGCGGCCGATGAGTAGTGCAAATTTCAGTCCCCGTGAGATTGTTTCCGAGCTGGACCGCTTCATTGTCGGCCAGAACGAGGCCAAAAAGGCGGTGGCGGTCGCTCTGCGCAACCGCTGGCGGCGGATGCAGGTGGCCGAAAACCTGCGTGAGGAAATCGTGCCCAAGAACATTCTGATGGTCGGTCCCACCGGCGTCGGCAAAACCGAAATTTCCCGCCGTCTGGCACGGCTGGCCAAAGCGCCTTTCATTAAGGTGGAAGCAACCAAATTTACCGAGATAGGCTATGTCGGCCGCGATGTGGAGTCGATTATCCGCGATCTGCTGGACATTGCCATTAACAGCACCCGCGAAAGAATGCGCAAAGAGGTGAGCGAAAAGGCCGCGATCGCTGCCGAAGAAAGGATTTTGGAAGCGCTGGTCGGCGTTTCCGCCAGCGAAGATACCAAACAGAAGTTTCGCAAAATGCTGCGCGAAGGCGCCCTGGCCGAGCGCGAAATCGAAATCAGCGTGATCGATACCGGCGCCAACACCATGCCGACGATGGAAATTCCCGGCATGCCCGGCGCCCAGATGGGAATGATCAGCCTGGGCGATATTTTCGGCAAATCGATGGGCGAAAAATATAAAAACCGCAAAATGACCGTTGCCGATGCCGAAAAGCTGGTGCTGCAGGAGGAAAGCGACAAGCTGCTTGACAACGAAAAAATTATTTCCCGCGCGATAAAAGCGGTGGAAAACGACGGCATTGTCTTCATCGATGAAATCGACAAGATATGCGGCAGCGTCGAGCGCCGCGGCGGCGACGTTTCCCGCGAAGGGGTTCAGCGCGATTTGCTGCCGCTGATTGAAGGAACCGCCGTTTCGACCAAGCACGGCATGGTCAAAACCGACCATATCCTGTTTATCTGTTCGGGGGCGTTTCATCTTTCCAAGCCGTCTGACCTGCTGCCGGAATTGCAGGGGCGTCTGCCGATCCGGGTTGAGCTGTCGGCCTTGACCCATGACGATTTCGTGCGTATTCTGACCGAGCCGGAAGCCAACCTGATCGAACAGTATCAGGCGCTGCTGGCGACCGAAAACTTTACCCTCGAGTTTGAACCGGCCGCAATCGACAAGATTGCCGACATTGCCGTCCAAATCAACGAAAACGTGGAAAATATCGGCGCCCGCCGGCTGCATACGGTGCTGGAAATTCTGCTTGAGGACATCAGTTTTTCGGCTTCCGACAGAAGCGGGGAAAAAGCGGTGATCACCGCCGCCATGGTGGAAGAAAAGCTGGCTAAGTACACCCAATCCGGCGACTTGTCGAAGTTTATCCTCTGATGCCCCGGCTCGGCGTTTACATTCACTGGCCGTTCTGCCGCAGCAAATGCCCGTACTGTGATTTTTTCAGCCGGGTGAAAAAGGATGTTGACCAGGCGGCAATCGTTGACGGTTATCTGGCGGATCTGGAATATTACCGCGGTTTAAACGACGGTTATACGGTCGATTCGGTCTTTTTCGGCGGCGGCACCCCGTCGCTGTTGGAACCGAAGCAGATTGCCCGCATTCTGGATAAAATCGCCGCTCTGTGGCCGCTTTCCGAACAGCCGGAAATTTCGCTCGAAGCCAACCCTAACACCGATCGTCCGGGGCTTTTTGCCGATCTGCGCGCCGCCGGCATCAACCGGCTTTCCCTCGGCGTTCAGGCCTTAAACGACGCCGATCTCCGGTTTTTGGGGCGCACGCACGGGGTGAAGGAAGCGCTTGCGTCCGTCGATTCGGTGTTGAAAAATTTTGACAATCATTCGCTTGATCTGATTTATGCCCGTCCCGGGCAGACGCCGGCTGCCTGGGAACGCGAGCTGCGGCAGGCGGCGGCGCTGGGGATGAAACATTTGTCGCTTTATCAGCTGACGATTGAAGAAGGCACCGTATTTGCCTTAAAAAACGTGCCGGCAATGGAAGAAGAAGCGGCGGCGGCGCTGTACCGGCTGTCGGAAGAACTGACGTCCGCTGCCGGCTACCGGCAATATGAAATTTCCAACTATGCCGCGCCGGGAAGTGAGTGCCGGCACAATCTCGGTTATTGGCAGGGCGACGATTATGTCGGTG
>OLWG01000400.1_pt1 | contig 19113 bp, 19 predicted proteins | sample 1673721 | NCBI WGS metagenome assembly OLWG01 (sample SAMEA103958125, study PRJEB25191) | human gut metagenome | reverse complement strand
AAGTCCAATATCGCATTGGATAAGCCGGTCAGAACCAGTGGTAACCGTAGTGATGATGTCAATGATAAGGATAATTATAAAAGGTACTTTCCGGAAGAAGCGGTAGATGGTTATGATGATTCCAGATGGGGAGGTCGTGCAAATCAGAATGAAAACTGGTTTGAGATAGATCTTGAGGGGATTTATGAAATCAATCAGGTTATGTTGAAGTTTGAACGTGCCTATCCAAAGGATTTTGAAATTCAGGTTTCCAGAGACAGAAAATCATGGACGACTACAGAAACTGTAAAGGGCTGGACACCTTCCGAGAATGCAGATCCGAATGCAAAATACCAATGGAATTCTAATATTTCTTATCATGGAAAGGCAAGATATATCAGAATTAATGCGACAAGTCTTAAAAATAAAGGTTGGGGATTGTCTATTTGGGAGTTTGTTGTAAAAGGCGATAAACTGCCGGCAGATGTGAAAGATGTGGCAGTAAATAAAACAGCAACAGCAAGTTCAAGTAACGAGAATGAAGTTGCATGGGCGATTGACGGAAAAGATGACTCCAGATGGGGATCTATCAGTGGAGATGCGCAGTGGTATCAGATTAACCTTGGAAAAGAATATGCGTTACACAGTGTAGACTTAAAATTTGAACGTGCGTATCCGGAGGACTTTACAATTAAAACATCGAAGGATGGAAAGTCATGGGAGACAATAAAGACTGTAACCGGATGGAAAAATCCAGGGTCAGCAGGCAATCTTAGTTCCAGTGCCAGAGTTGGATATAGCTTTAAACTGGACAGTGAAAAAAATGCATCTTACATTCGGATAGAGTCATCGAAAGCTGCTAATAGCTCATGGGGACTATCTATCTGGGAGTTTGAAGCATGGGGTAAGGAAACGAATTTACAGGAATATTGGAAAGATGTTCAAGGGAAAAAGTACGGAATTTATCCGGTCGATAAACTATATGATAAAACCGAAACGGAAAAAGCGGCTCATATGAAGTATGCGGATGGATCGGAAAAAGATTATACAATATTAAATTCAGATTTGGTGCAGGGAGATGTATTAGCCACAAATGACACTTATGAAGTCGTTTATGAACCAGGCAAAAATAATTACATCTATTTCTACGTTAATCCAAGAGATATACATATTGATTTTGGAGAAGATGAAAATAACGAGAAAGATAAAGTACGTTGGTCTGGAAATTCGAAAGATGCAAACCTTGTTAAAAATAATAACAAGTGGGGGGCAAATGATTATAATAGTGATGTTTTAGAATTCTGTGGGCAGAAAGCAGCCACTGTTCAGTATAAAATTAAGGATTTGGGAAATAAAGATTCTGTTAGCACATGGATTGGATGTCAGATTTATGGTACAACAAACAATGTAAGTGATCTTGGTAAGAAAGATCCTAAATTTGAAATTAAAATTAAAATTAACATTACAAAAGCACATAGCCTTTCCATTGTAGACACTATTGAAGAGGATGGTTGTCTGGGTGTGAAGGATCCCCAAAATATTAAATATAAATGGCAGAGAAGCAGTGATGGCGTAAACGACTGGCAGGATATACCAGAGAAGAGAGATGACATGCAGGTATTGTATAATGGTGGAAAGAAACACACATTACCATGGCTACCAGAAATAAAAAAATTTTCTTCATACTCTTTATATTTTAAAAATTTAACATACTAATTATTTGTATTTCTTTTATACCTTATCCGCCGGAATTTGTCAATAAATTTGTCAAAACTTGCCTTGAATTCCGCTCACATATCAACCTTCCCCTTACCATACCCGTCCCGGCAAACCTTTTCTTTCTCCTCTGCCCTCTGCCATGTTTTCTTGCCTTTCCCTCTCTTGCGCTATCATTTTCCCCTCACCCTCCGCCTTGTTCTCTTATCTCTCACGACTCGCCTGTCCCCATTATTCTTTCCCTACCCTCTGCTTTGTCTTCTTATCTTCCTGCCTCTCTCGACTTGTCTGCTCACACTCTTTTTCCCCATGCATTTTCTCTCCTTTCCCTCCCTTTTCCATTCTCCCGTTCCGCTTTTTTTTTCTCTCTCATACATCGCTTTTCCGCCCTTCTCCGTTCTTCCCCCTACGCATTCTCCCCTTTTTCCATCCACTTGTTTATCCTCTTTTCTTTCATCCTCATACATCGTTTTTTCTTCTTTCCGCACCTTCCACGCTTTCTTTTTCCTTTTCGTCCCTGTATTCGTCTCGCCTTTTCTGTTCCCCTTTCTCGTTTATCCCTTTCCTTTCATACACACACTCTCACACCTCTCTCCCCCCTCTTTCTCCTGTACTCGCCTTCCTCACGTTTTTTCTTTCCCCCCTTTTTCACATTCACCGCCCTTTCTTCCGCGCCTCCCGCTGCCCTTCCCTGCAAAAACAATCCTGCCGGAGTTTTCTTTACGGCACAAAAAAACGGAAGACCGCAGCCTCCCGTTTTTTAATCGCAACAATCTGTTGAAAAAAACTATTTCTTCAGTTCGTTGATGCTGTCCTGAATAACGCCGCCGTCAATGGTCTGCAGCAGTTCGCCGTTCAGGATCAGGGTCGGAACACCGTTAACCTGAATGTTGCCGGCCAGCGTGTTGTTGGCGCTCATGATACCGTCGATCTTTTCGCCTTTGGCATCGGCTTTCAGTTTTTCAACGTCAAGACCGATCTTGCCGGCGACTTCGTTGATCTTGTCTTCGTCAAGCGGACCTTCAACCGTAAACAGGGCATTGTGCATTTCTACGAATTTGCCCTGTTCGGCGGCAGCCAGAGCAGCTCTCGCCGCATAGTCGGAGTACTGGGAAACGAAAGCCAGCGGCTTGAAGACGACTTTGATGTCTTTGTTGTTGGCCATAACTTCGTTCAGTTCCGGGAACAGTCTGTGGCAGAAACCGCAGGCATAGTCATAAAATTCGACCAGAACGATTTCGGCGTCTTTATTGCCGACGAACGGAGAATTCGGATCGTTGTTGATTTCTTCAACATTGTCCTTAATCAGCTGTTTGGCGGCAGCCATGGCTTCTTCCTGCATTTTCTGCTGATATTTCTGCATGGCGTTGAAAATGATTTCCGGTTTTTCGTTCAGGATTTCTTCTACGTTAACCGCGGCAACGGCGGCCGGTGCTTCGGCTTCGGCAGCCTTTTTGCAGGGGTAGAAAACCTTGACCAGAGCGGCGACCGAAAAGAGCAACGCCAAGATCGAAATAAAGAGTGATTTTTTCATAATTTATTTTCCTCTAAAAATTGTTATATAACAAATCAGCTATAATTTAACCAATAACGATTAGATTTACAAGAACAAAAAATTTTTTTATTACAAAAAAATCCAGTCTTTTTTAACCTTTGCCGGTTATACTGCGGGAAAAAACAACAGCCGAAAGAGGAAACAGAAATGCTGCACATAAAATTCCCCGTCATTTCCCGCACCCGCGCGCTTGAAAACAAAATCGACTGTTTTCACGACAAGATGATTGAGGCGGCCGCCGTTTTCCACCGGTCGATAAAAACCTTTTTAAACGAAAACAGCCGGGACGAATACAAGAGCATCAACAAGCAGATAAAAACTATCGAACACGAAGCGGACAAGCTGCGCCGCGACATCGAAAACGACCTCTATTCGCAAAACCTGCTGCCCAACCTGCAGGCCGACATTTTGCAGCTAATTGAAGGGCTGGACAAGATCAACAACCAGTTTGACGACGTCATTTACAAATTCTACATCGAACAGCCGCAAATTCCCGCCCCTTTTCACCGCAAACTGATCGAGCTTTGCTACCAGGTGGCCGACTGCGCCGAAAACATGGCCATCGCTTCCCGCGCCTTTTTCAAAGACTTAAGCACCGTCCGCGACTATTCGCACAAAGTTTACATCATGGAACAGGAGTCCGATTCGACCTACAACGACCTCAAAAAGGCGATTTTCGCTTCCGACATGGAACTGGCCAACAAACTGCAGCTTGATCTCCTGATCACCGAAGTGGCCGACATCGCCGACATTGCCGAAGACTGCGCCGACGAACTGCTGATCTTTACCCTGAAGAGAGACATCTGATGCCGGAATTCTGGATCTTTTTAAGCAGCGGTCTTTTCCTCGGCTGGTCTTTGGGCGCCAACGACGGTTCCAACGTCTTCGGCACCGCCGTCGGCACCCGGATGGTCAAATTTCGCACCGCGGCGGTCATTTCTTCCGTATTCGTCATTATCGGCGCGGTATTTGCCGGCGGCGGCGCAGCCGAAACACTAAACGAACTCGGCAGCGTCAATGCGCCTGCCGGTGCTTTTATGGTCGGCCTGGCCGCGGCGCTTTCGGTTTACTGGATGAACAAAAGCCGCATTTCCGTTTCCACCTCGCAGGCCATCGTCGGCGCCATTGTCGGCTGGAACGTCTACAGCGGCAAACCGACAGACATCAGTCTGTTCTCGGCCATCGCCGGCACCTGGGTTCTTTGTCCGGTGCTCTCCGGTCTGCTGGCCGTTGCGGTTTACCAGCTTGCGCGTTCAATCATCGTCAGGGCCAAAGTGTCGCTTTTGAGACAGGATCTTTATACCCGGGCAGGACTTGTTCTGGCCGGTGCTTTCGGCGCCTATGCCCTGGGCGCCAACAACATTGCCAACGTCATGGGCGTGTTCATTCCTTCCAACCGGCTGCAGCCGCTCACCTTTCCCGGCGGATATACGCTCAGTTCCGAACAGGTGCTGTTTTTGTTGGGCGCCGTCGCCATTGCCGTCGGCATCGCCACCTATTCCGGCCGCATCATGCAGACCGTCGGCCGCAACATTTGCATGATGAGTCCGCTGGCCGCCTGGGTAGTGGTCGTTGCCCAGTCGCTGGTACTGTTTCTGTTTGCCTCCGACGGCCTGCACGATTGGCTGGAGCAAAACGGCATCCCGGCTCTGCCGCTGGTCCCCGTTTCCAGTTCGCAGGCGGTTATCGGCGCCGTCATCGGCATCGGCCTGTTCAAAGGAGGACACGGCATCAACTGGAATTTGATCGGGCGCATTTTCATCGGCTGGATCGCCACTCCGGTGATAGCAGCGCTTATCTGTTTTGTTTCCCTTTTCTTTCTTGAAAACGTTTTCAATCTGGCGGTTTACGACTGACAATGCGCCCGCCCGGCAAAATCCGGACGGACGCCCGCTCTCCGCATTATTGCTTTTCCGCCGGTTTTCGCAGATCCGTCGTTGAACGGCGCGGCAGCTTTTCCTTCGGTTCCCGCGGCAGCACCACATAGCGGATGTTCCGCTCTTCGCACAACCGGCGCTTTTCTTCCGTCGCCCCGTCTTCGTTAACCACGAAAACATCCGGACGGACAATGTCCAGCTCCGGCAAAAAATCCAACATCCCCGAACCGGAACCGATAAAAGCCCGGTGCACAAAACGAACGGAAGAAACCAGATACAAACGCTCGTCTTCATGACACACGGGTTCCCGTTTTTTCAATTCCCTGATTGTCTTGTCCGAACCGATCGCGACATAAAGGTCGCCGTAAGCGGCAGCCCGCTCAAAGAAAAAGACGTGCCCGGAATGCATCAGATCAAAGCAGCCGGATACAAATACCTTAGTCATCGTTATCCCCGATTACCGTTTTCAAACAATTTGACATAACGGAACCTAACACGTCCTTTGGCAAAAAACACGCGATAAAATGTTATCAACAGCCGTTTTTCGCAACCGCCGCGGCCTTGCCGCTCAAACCAGGCCGCCGTCGAGCATTTTTCCGATCGTGCGGATTTCCTCTTTCAGCGCTTTTTTCATTCTTTTGTACTTTTTTCGTTTCTTTCCCCACGAAAAGACGGATTTCAGCTTGTACTTGAAATATCTGCGCCTGATTTTCGGCAGATAAACGCTTTCATACAGCAGTTTTTGATCCCGTTTTCTTTCCCGTTCCGACCGTTCAAGTTTTTCGTTCAGCATCTCCGCCGTTTCCAGCAGCCGCTGCCGTTCCTCCGGCCGTGCCGGCGACGGCGCCAGCAGCGCCTGTTCCAGCCATTTGAGCGAACGTTCCCGCTCGTCGGCAATAACCCTGTTGACCCGGGCATAATCAATGTCCTCAAACAGTTCTTTCCCGATCCGGGAACAATCCGTAACGCAGCGCTTTTCCAGCCCGAACAGCTTAAACAGCGAACGAAAACGACTGTAACCGCGCGCCGTGTTGGCCAGACAGATAAACGGCCGATTAAAGATTATGGCAAAACAAACGCCGTGGAAAGAATCAGTCACCAGAAAACGGCAGTTTTTAATATAACACAGCCAATCTTCGGGACTGACGTCGGTACTGTTTCTGGCTGCATTGACCAGGTTGACAACCTTGCCGGCACCGGTTTCCAGCCGCACCCGTTCCGCAAGTTTTTCCGCATCGGGAAAAGAATCCAGAACATAAGAAACGATGCACCCGTTCTCATCGCGGCCGGAATTCTCGATCAACGCGTCCCAGCCTGCCGGATCAGCCAGAAAAACCGGATCCAGCACATGCGAAGCCTCAACGCCGAAAACGTCCCGGCAGATGCCGACGCCGTCATCTTCCCGGACGGAAACGCGATCGAAACGCGAAATATAATATTTGGCAGCCAGCGTGCTTTCAAAGTCAGCTTCCCAGCGATCCCGGCCGAAACTGGCGGCATAGGCGATCTTTTTCGCATTCGGCGCGGCAAAGCTTAACCAGAACAAATCCCTGCCGAACAAACGGGAATACTTATGCCGCCAAACCTGATCGGAACCGACGATAAACGCCTTTGTTTCCCGGTTAAGCCGCCGCAGTTCCTCAGCATTCGTGCACAACTCCGTAAGGTCAAGATATTTGCCGGCAAACGTTTCGGCCAGGCTGCCGGCAAAATTGACGTTGGCCGGCACATAGTTGATCACTTTCGGCTTTAGCCCGAGTCTTTTTACGCTTTCCTGCAAGGCATAACAGGTCAGCATTGCCCCGTAGTTGCTGCCAAACCAGAAATTGAGGATTCCGCAGTCATATCGGTTGTTGAAACAATGGGACACATTCTGTTTAAACGGCAGCTGTTCAAGACGGGCAAAAAAATAATCCCGCCGCGGATGCGGCACCGGCGGCCGTACCAGCGAAGGATTGCCTTCAATCGCCCGGGCCAGCGGCAGCGAACGACGAAATTTCAGCCGCGGGGTCAGTTCCGCCATCCGCCGGCGGCCGCGTTCCGTATTGATCAGAACCAGCGAAGTGCCGAGGTTGTCGTCCAAATCCGGCGCATGTCTGCCGATTCCCCAAAAGTCTCCGAGCGTAAGGTCTCCCTGCCGCGGGAACCGCGCGAACGGACATGCCGCGCAGGACTTCCGCAGGCAAAGGTTGGCAAGAAACGCCCGCATGAACTCATTCTCCCGGCAATCGGAAGAATAAACGTTTTCTTCCGTTTTGACGGTCAGAAAATAAGGATACCAGCCCCGCACCTTGTCGCGAAAATTCACCGCCAGCACTTTTTCTTTCCCTTCTTCCGTCAGTTCTTCCGCATAGCGGCGGAAGGCCAGCGGCGACGGCACGCCGTGACAAACCACGTCAACCGTCAGCAGATTGTCATATTTTCTGCCGAGAAAGGCGTTGAGACCGGCAATCTGACAGGGCGTTCCGGAAAACAAGACCTCCCGTCCCGCCTTCAGCAGTTCTTCCGCCTGCCGGTAACAGTTTCCGGTTTCGCTTTGCACGTATTTGGAACTTTTCAGCTTCCGCAAACCGTCCAAGTCGTCGACGCCGATATGCCTGACCGTTCCGTCTTCGTCCCGGGCCGCGCCGAAAACCGTACCGCCTTCCTGCAAAACCCGTTCGGCCAGCAGCGGAAAAACGGCTCCGGAAGAGCTGTCGCGCCTGAGTTCGTCAGCCGCCGCCGCGGCCAGACATTCCGGCTTTTCCGCATTTTCGCAGACCGGATGTTCAGCCGGACAAATCCGCGCGCACAAACCGCAGCCGACGCACTTATCGATGTCGACCACGGGCCATACAAATCCTTCCTCGCCGATTTCCATCCTGATTGCCCGCTGCGGACAGCGGGCGGCGCAGGCTCCGCAGCCGGTACAGGTTTGAGGATCGTATACGCAATCAGTCATGAGCTCCTCCGTGTTTGCGTCTGAAAGAAATCTTGATGAAAAAAATACGGATTTTTACATACCGTTCGTCAATTGTCAGAAAAGGCCATAACCGCCTAAGCAGGACATTCAGCCGATAACGCCCTTTGACCGCCGGCGTCATCTCTTTTTTCAGCAGCCGGTACGTCGGCTCGTTCATCACGTCTTTCTTTTTATGCATCTCGTAAAGCCACAGCAGATAGTCTTTGCGGTGAGCACGGTAATAATCCACGTCAAAAACTTCCCTGAAATCGTCCAGCCGCCCGAGGGCGTCCAGCATCAGCAGCGTCCGCATGCATTTCGGGCATCTGCCGCAGTTGGTGCTTTTGCGGGTGCAGACGTGGAGATAGCGGCGGGCATAGTCAAAACCGGCGATATGGGTGGTCTTTTCCAGTCTGGTATAGGCGCCGCCTTCGGAATATATTTTCAATCCGCGGGTACTGAAACACCCGAGCGAAAGCAGTTCGTAATGAGAACTGTCCTCATTGGCATGGTTGTCCAGAGTGAAAAAGTTGAAATCATAACCGCTTGAGGCATAAAAATAGGTTCCCCACAGTTTTTGCAGACAAAAGACCGCAAACATGGATGAATAGGTATGGGTATGCGAATGGTTCTGTTTGAACGCGGTCTGAAAATTGGAATCCGTGGCAATCAGCGGCAGGCCGAGCTCTTTTGCCACCCGTTGCGAAATCTGATAACGCTCGCGCCGTGCCTTTTCAATGCCGTATTCTCCGTAACAGCCGTTAAAGGCGCCGACATTGTTGATGCACAAATGCGTCAGATTCAGGGTTTTGTACGGGGACGCCAGCTGCCGCGAAATGACATGAAAAGAGTCAATGCCGCAGGAAAGCCCGGTGCCGACAGCGCCGGCGTTGGCCAGCGGCGTCCCGGCGGCGGGCGCGTTGATTTCAACGGCGCGGAAGGACGGCGCATATTTTACCAGTGAGGGAATAAGATATTCGCGCAAAGCATACAACAGTTCTTCGCTGACCGGCGCCGTGCAGGTTATGTCGTGTCCCGCGCGCATTGCCCAGCTGAGCAGTCCGATTACATAGGCGTCGCTTCTTTCCGTGCACAGATATTTTTCATATTCCCGGTCAACTTCAAACCATACCGTCCTCGTTTCCCGGCGGTTAATTCCAATATCGCAGACCAGCCGGCTGCGATCGCCGTTTTGCGCAATGTACGGCTCGCCTATAAAGAGCATTTGCACCTCCCGTTTTTATATTTCAGTTTCAATCCCAAAATCCTGACGCCCACTTTCTTCGCATATGTTTTTTTCGGCAGCAGACAAAGCAGGCGGAAGCAAAAGTAGTTCGGCGCCAGCAGCAGACAATAAACAAAATTGCGCCACGGTTTCGGCACCGTCCAGCCGCCGGCCGGGGAAAATTCGGCAAAAAAGCGCTTGGCCTTGTAAAAAAACTCTTTTTGGTATTCTTTTCTGATGCCCCGGTACAAGCGAAGCGAATAATTGACGGTGGAAAAAAGCCAGCGATCTTTTTGTCGGCGGTCAATGCCCTGCGCCTCCGCCAGAGCATGAATTTTGGCATTGACATCAAACCAGTCGAGATAATGCCTACCGCCGTTGTTGATGGTGCTTTCCGCATGCTTGCGGCGAAAATAAAAAGCCTGCCGGTTGACGCCGACTCTGTCGGCGGCAAACAAGGCCTGTTTGAAAAACAGGCAGTCTTCAAACTTGAGCCCTTCCTCAAAACGAAGATTGTTGGCACGCAAAAAATCCGTCCGGTAAATCGTCAGCGCCGCCGACGGCGCCATCTCCCACCAGTGCTGCAGACACTCGTCGCGCGACAGCAGCGCGGTTTCCCCGCCGCCGGTCAGATAATAAAAATTATAAAACGGTTCCCTCACGTAACGGCCGCTTTCTTCCTCGTAAGAAACCGCCGCCATCGACAGCATGTCCAGTTTCCCGGCGGCCGCCTGCCCGCTCAGAACGCGGCAACAGTCCGGATCAAGCCAGTCGTCTGCGTCCAAAAACTGAACGTACGCGCCTTTCGCCTTTTCCAAGGCACGGTTGCGGGCCGCGCTTTGCCCCGAATTGCCCTGTGTCAGAACGGAAATCCGGGAATCTTTTTGCGCATACGCCTGCAAAACGGAAGCGCTTCCGTCGGTCGAGCCGTCGTCGACGCAAATAACCTCAATATCTTTCAAAGTCTGGCCAATAACGCTGTCCAGACATTGCGGCAGATACTTTTCCGCATTATACGCGGGAATGATAACAGTCAGCACAACACCGGTCATCGGCCCACCTTTTTGTCATAAATTGTTGCATATTAACGATCCTTTCTTTGCAACAAGACAAAAAGCCCGCCCCCAAAAACAAATGTCTAAAAAATTGTTGTTAACAAGAATATTTTAGATGATTTTTCAACAAAAGATGATATACAGATTTATCTGCCGCAAAGAAAGGATCGTTTTTTTGCGGCAATTACGTTTTAACGCCCGGCAACAAAGGCCCGCCGCGTTTTTCCCCACCGCCGAAACGGTTTTGATCCGCTTCCCGCGCAGCATGTCAAGCTGTCCGAACGGATATAAAAAAGCCGGCAAAACGCCGCCGGCCGCATTCCCCGAAAAAAGCAAAATTATTCCCGGTGATAGGGATGATGGCTGATAATCGTCTGAATGCGGTAAATCTGTTCCGCCAGCACCGCCCGCATCAGCATGTGCGGCAGCGTCAGCCGGCCGAAAGAAAGCAGCAGGTCCGCCCTTTCCCGGGTCGAAGGCAGATGCCCGTCGGCGCCGCCGATCAGAAAGCATATTTCCGAACAGCCGTCCAGCATCCATTTTTCCGCTTTGGCGGCCAGCTCCAAAGACTTCATATTTTCGCCGCGTTCATCCAGAACCACCGCTTTTGCCCCTGCCGGGATGGAAGAAAGCAGAAACTTGGCCTCCTCTTCCTGAGAAGCGTTATCGTGTTCTTTAATCGTCACTTCCCAGCCGGAACGTTTGATATATTCATCAATCAACTGTTTTTCCGGCGAATTTTTCCTGCATTTGCCGATGGCAATAATTGTCGCTTTCATCATTCTCCCCGTTTTTAAACAAAAAATAGCATGTTCATCTTTGGTTGCCAACTCAAAAATTTCCGCCCCAACATCAAAACACATCTGCTGCCGATTGACAACATTTCCTTTTTATGTCAACCTGAAATCGGAGTTAAATTATTCTAAACCTTAAAAACTATGAAAAAATTATTGGAACGGCTGCGTCTCTTTCTTTTCCGAAGAAGGCTGACGCAATGCCGCAGGGCTCTCACCCGTTCGATCGAACTGGTTTCCGGCTTTCCGACAATGAAGAAATTGGAGGAAAATATCCTTTACCGTCGCGAAGCGCTTTCTGCCGCCGAACTTGTTCCCGGTCTGCAATCACCTCCCCTGCTGCTTAGATTCATCAGCAGGTTCGACATCCGTGAAACGGTTTACGGCTGGGGATTCGCCTGCTCCGGAGGCTGGCTGGCCGTCCTTTGCGGAAGCAGTCGATTGGTGTTCGTCGATCAAAGGCTTTGCCTGGCTCAAAACGTCAACTGCGGGGCCATTTTTACCGTTACCGTCAACGAAGTAAACGATCGCGTGGTACTCTACTTTGACGGAACCGACGTTGTTACCCTCAAACTTGAAGACGCCGCCGGCAAGGAAATACACGCTTTTCCTTCCGGCCGCATGCCTTCCTGGGACAAAATCTGCCTGCACGCACGCTGATTTTGCCATACAACAGCCCAACGGCCGCCATCAACGACGGCCGTTTTTTTCATTATATCCTCATTGAAAATCACAACCCTGACGGCAGAGAAGCGACAAGATGCCGGAACAAGGCGCCACTGTGCCGACACACAAAAATAACGCCCGGCCCCCTTCCTCAACCTGCCGCCCCTTGCAAAATCACAACCGCCCCAAAAAGGAAATCTGTTATACCGAACCACGCCGAACTAGTTTCTGCATTCCATATTTTGTTTCAATCTCTCACACCTTTTTTAACCTGCTCCGGTTTTCCCCGCTGCCCCGCCCTTGTTTACTTTTCCTGCCGTTTCTTATTCTCTCCCGTCCCTTACCGCTTCTTTGTTTTTCTTTCCCGGTCATTTTTCACATACCGCATTTTTCTTTCATACGGCCTCTTTTCCGTTTTTTCCCTCCGAACTTTCCCCTCAGTCACTTTCTTTGTTTCACTTTCGGTTGCCCTGTTACCGCTTTTCCGTTTCTTCTCTGCCCCGCCGGCGGTTTTTCCCGCGCACCGTTTTCCCGGTTTGCCGCTTTCCGCCCCGTATATTTCCCATTTTTTTCGCCCGTCTCCTCGTTTGACCGGCCACGTCCGCCTCTCATTCCGCCGATCGGGAACTTGACTTATTGACAAATTTTTGTATAATAAAGGCAACAAAAAATTATTAAACCTAATTATATTTCATTATGAAAAACATGATCAACTATCTGGAATGCCTCTTTACCAAATACTCGGAAAGCACCCGTCTGCTTTTTCTGCTGGACAGGTCATCGCTTGCAAGCCGCCGGGAAAACTGCTGCGAAACAGTCGGATACAAAGAACTGCTCGAAGAATACAACAAATTTTCCGGCAAGGCGAAAAAACTTTCCGACGTGTTGTTGAAGAACATTTTCGATGCAAAGGGAAATTTCATTTGCACCGCCTGGCTGATCGAAGACGAAAAAGGTTTCTTTTTCTTCCTCCCCGGAACCAAAGACATGCGTTTTTGCCAGGACAAAGAAAGCTTCCGCTTTCGCCCGGCAAAATTCATACTTCTGGAACTGGAAGACAGTTTGGCCTGCCCGCGAAAATTTTTCCTGCTGGAGTACAATTCCAAACGGCAATGGGTAAAAACCAGAGCCTTGCTCTATGAAAAAAATTTCGGGGAACGGCTGAAAAAGAAAAAGGTTTACGTTTTTCCCAAACCTTTGACCAGATTCGGCTTATAGTTGTCAAAAGCGGCAGCGGTTTCGTTCCAACGAACCGTCGCCGTTTTTTATGCTTCAAACGTCTACGTCGGCAAACAAATGCCGGCATACCTCCCCAGCCGCAAAGGCTTGTGAAGTTTGAAGCCGGAAGAACGCAGTTCGGAATGAAAAATACACCCCGTACGAACAGACGGAAGGTTATGCTTCAAACGTCTGCGCCAACAGACAAATGCCGGCATATCTCCCCAGCCGCAAAGGCTTGCGAAGCTTGAAGCCGAACGTTAAGGTCCAAAACGGTTAATGCCGTTTGCACTAACCGGGAAAGTTTATCGTCCCGGCCTATACTTCACCGCCCCGCTCCCGTTTCGTTTTCCATCGGCATCCGTTCCCCAAAAAAACACCGACCGTTTTCCGGTTCCGCCCCCTCCGCCGATCATCAAACGGACGCACCCCGGTTTTTCTCCGGCAGTTTTTCCCGCCGCTTCCCAATGCAACAAAAAGGCCGGCTCACACGCCGACCCTTAAAAACCGTTGCCGAACAACCTACTCCTTACGCAGATTGGCGGCAGACTGCCACATCTTTTCCAGATTGTAAAATTCCCTTACCTCGGGGCGGAAAAGGTGGACGATCACGTCATAAGCATCGATCAGCACCCAGTCGCCTTTGGCTTCTCCTTCACTGACAGACTTGTAGCCGGCGGCTTTCAGATTTTCCTGCACGCGCTGGGCCAGCGAAATCACATGCCGGTCGGAAGTGCCCGAAGCCACCACCATTTCGTTGGCAATCGAAGTTTTGCCGCGCAGATCAATAACCACTACGTCCTCGGCCTTGCCATCCTCCAGACTGGAAGTGACAATATCCAAGACCGGGTTTTCTTCCTGTTTCATTTCTTTGTTCAACAAAATTCCTCACTCCTTATTTCGGTTACAACGGAGACCACGAAGACTTCTCCGGCATTGCCGCCTGCTCGTCTTCTTCGCTTTCCTGTCTCCGTTCTCTTTTAATATAATGGTTGACGTCAAGCAGACAATCAAACACCCCTTTTTTGGCAATTGCCGAAATCGGATAAACCTTCTTGCCGATTGCCGTTTCCAGTTCCCGCACTTTCGCCGCCGTTTCCTCTTCCGGCAGTGCATCGCATTTATTTAAAGCCACCACTTCCGGTTTTTGCACCAGCCCGCGGTCATAAAGTTCCAGCTCTTTTCTGATGTCGCGATAGGCCTTGACCACGTCCTCCGAGGTAATGTCGATCAGATGGAGAAAAACTTCGCAACGTTCAATATGCTTCAAAAAGCGGTCGCCGAGGCCGATTCCCTCATGTGCCCCTTCAATCAGCCCCGGAATGTCGGCCAGCACCATTTCATAGCCGTCTACCCAGGCCACACCCAGGTTAGGGTGAAGGGTGGTAAACGGATAGTCGGCGATTTTCGGCCGCGCTTTGGTTACCGCGGTCAGAAAAGTGGACTTTCCGGCATTTGGCATTCCGATCAGACCGACGTCGGCAATGATCTTAAGCCGCAGCCACAGCCATTTTTCCTCTCCCGGCCAGCCGGGTTCGGCATAACGCGGCGCCTGGTTGGTCGCGCTTTTAAAAGTGGTGTTGCCCCTTCCGCCGTCACCGCCCTTGGCCGCCAGATAGATCTGGCCGGGTTTTACCATGTCGGCCAGCACCGTTTCCCCGTCTTCGGCCACGATTTCGGTTCCGACCGGCACTTTGATGACAATGTCCGGCGCCTTGCTGCCGTTTTTGTCCGATCCCATGCCGTTTTGCCCCTTTTTGGCCTTAAAATGCTGAGTATAACGGAAATCAATCAGGGTATTCAGATTGGCAACCGCTTCAAAATAAATGCTGCCGCCCTTGCCGCCGTCACCGCCGTTCGGCCCGCCGAACTCGATATACTTTTCCCGGCGGAAAGAAACGCAGCCGGCACCGCCGTCGCCCGACTTCACGAAAATCTTAGCCTGATCCAGAAATTTCATAACCGCTCTCTTTCAAAAAAATGAAGGGGGCTTTAACACCCCCTCCGCCATTTTAACTTTTTACAAGTTATTCGGTAACCACGGAAACAATCGTTTTGTCACCCGACTTCTTAAAGGAAACTTTTCCTTCGGTCAGGGCAAAAATGGTGTGATCCTTGCCGAGGCCGACATTGTCACCCGGATGATACTTGGTTCCGCGCTGACGGATGATGATGTTTCCGGCAATAACCGCCTGACCGCCGGACTTTTTCAAACCCAGACGACGACCTTCGGTATCGCGTCCGTTGGAAGTGCTGCCACCTGATTTCTTATGTGCCATAACTAAATCTCCTAAAAAACCTATTGCTTACGCGATTTCCGCAATTTTGACAATAGTAATATTCTGTCTGTGGCCGTTTTTGCGGCGATAGTTCTGTCTTCTTTTCTTCTTGAAAACAATAACCTTATCAGCCTTAGCCTGTTTCAAAATGGTTGCTTTTACCGAAGCGCCGGCAACCAGCGGTTTACCGACATTGTCGCCCAAAGCCAGAACTTCGTTGAAGATAACTTCGCTGCCTTCGTCACCGGCCAGCTTCTCGACTTTGATAACGTCTCCGGAAGCGACTTTATACTGTTTTCCGCCTGTTTTAATTACTGCGTACATTTTTCTCACCTAATTTTTATTTTGATTATTTAAACACAAAACGTTGTTTGCAATATACATAAGTTTTTTTTGCTGTCAACAATATTTTAACAAAAGGGAAAAAATCTTATTTGTTGAGAATGCGGTACAGCTGCGGTTTCATGAACTTGCCCTGCCAGATTCCGCGTTTCTCCCTCTCGGCTTCCGCTTCCGCGGCGGAGTAATCGGAATGCTTGTTTTTGTAAACCACCGCCCAGCCGGCCCGCACCATCGCCTCGTTCAGGTTGGTTTTCTCCCCGATCTTGTTGGTAACGTAGCAGGTGCACAAACTGCGGTTGTAACGGTCCAGATCGCGTTCGATGCAGGTGACTTTGCCCTGATCGACCAGACTTTGCAAATATTGTCTGGCCTCAAGTCCGCAGGCATACTTTTTATTGTTGGGATAACGGCAGTCCTGATAATATTCGGGCGCGTCGATTCCTTCCAGACGGATACGCACTTCCCCCATTTCCAGACTGTCGCCGTCCACCACGTAAACGTTCTCGGCGGCAAAGGCGCCGGCGGCATACAGGCACCCGGCCAACAGACAAACAAACAGTTTCATTTTCTTTCCCTCGCAGGTTTCGTAAGCTTTCTTTCATTATAAAGGCAAGCGATTTATTATGCAAACACTAAATTATTGCACGATAAGCTAAAAAAATCTTTGTCTTTTAATAATTTTGTCTTATTATAAGGACAGTTTTTTAAATCGATTTAAAAAAGGAAGAAAAATCGTGTCTAGGAAAAAAGCTCTGAGTCTGTTAACCGTCGCCCTGCTTTCCGTCGGCGGCTGCCGTTTCTGGGACCGCAGCATGCAAGACGTCATGAACGACCCGCTCGACAAGGCAAACGAGGTGGAAAGTTACCCCGTGCGCAACACGCAGATGGCGCCGCTGGCAACCCCGCGTTCGATCATCGTCTGCCGCAGTAAACAGTGCGCGCCGATCAAACTGTCAATGTCCAAGGAATACATATACAACAGTCTGGCCCAGATGATGAAAAACAACAACCATCAGAAGGCTTTGGTCTGCTCGGCCGACGTCGGCAGCCGCAACTGCTATCAGAACTACATTTCGCTGCCGATTACCGTCGGCATCACCCCGGCCTACATGTACATCGATTCCGTCAAAATCAGCGACGTAACCATGAACAAGGGCTCAAGTTCGATCAACATGATGCTCAACTACAACGTTACCTACAACGGACAAACGCCGGAATGTTCTCCCGACAAGACCCTGCTTTACGTTAAAAACGCCGACAATATCGTTTTGGAAGACAAGGGTTACCGCTGCAAAATGACCACCATCGGCACCACCACGGTCAAAACCATGTTTCTGATCGATTTTATCGATCTCGACTATGGTTTCATCGGCGGCTATTACTCGATCGGTCTGTCCGGCCCCTCCTACGGCGGCGGAACCGGCTATATGATGCTGCGCATGCCTAAAACCGGCTACCCGCTGCTGCCGATGCCGAAAGCGCCTGCGGAAAAAGGCAAACTGACACCGGGACAGGCTCAGGCTGAAGCCTACATGGAAGGAAAGGATCCGACAAACGGCAGCGACAACGCTTCCGGTACCGACGGCGTTCAGGTCTTTCCGATCAATTATAAAAACTGACGGGATTTTGCCCCGCATTTCGACTGCCCGCGCAAACGGGCAGTTTTTTTCTGCCGAACACCTGCCGCGTTTTACGAAAAACCGGAAGCAAAGACCGTCGGAACAGCCCTGTATGCTTAAATTTCCATGCGTCATCACGGACGGCATTTGCCCCTGATACGCCGGCATATCATACCGGACACCTTTCATATGTCCTCTCTCTCCTTTGTTACCCCGAATCCCCTTATATCACTTCACACCGAACAGTCTGCATGCCTTTTTATACGCCCCGCTGTCAGCCCCCATACGTTACTTCATATGATCCGCCGGCATTCCGCTTCACACCACTTTTTATCTCTCCGAATCCCCTTATATTTCCCCCGAACCCGGTATCGGATCTTGCGGGAAAAAAGAAAAAAAGACGCCTTATCCGTCATTCTCCTGCCGGAAGTACGACGGATAAGACCGTCATCCCGCAACAAACACAGCCGTATCCGCCATCCTGCAAGCAAACGAAAAGGCTTGGAGAACTTACGAAAAAACAAACAGCCAAAAGAAAAGCAATACACAAAGAGGCACAAGAGCAAAGTGCAACCTGACAGACTTTCCGTCCGTTTCCCGCAAGCGAAAGGGATAAGCGGATTCGGGAATCCTGCGGAAAAGGAAGGACAAAAAAGGAAAAGGAAAATAAAACTCAACGGGATTGAAAACGGTATGATTCCGAGAAAAAAACAGATAAAAAAGGAAAGAAAAATAAAGTAAACGGAGTGAGCGGATTCGGAAACCTCATGTCGCGAAAAGAAGCGGAAAGCCGGAACTGTTCCGCCATATTCATATGTTGCCGGAGATACCGCCTGAATATCCCGTAAAATTAATGGCGGGCGACCTCAAAGGCAAAAACCGCCTTTTAACATAAGAACGGTTTCGACCTCACAACCGAAAATTTGAGTACAAAGAGCATCACGTTGATACCACAGAAAAAACAGCCGGAAGAATATATCCGAAATCACCCCCCCCAAAAAAAACGCGGCACAAAGTCAACAGCTTGTGGATTTTACCCCGCTTAGGGCAAACCGGGCAATCTTTCCCCATCGAAACGTCAGCAGCTTTAAAGACAAAGATATTGCCGAGCGTATGCCAAGTGCCGGCATTATATGCAGAAACTTCTCTTCTTATCAGAAAAACCGTGTTCCGGGCATGCGGCCAACCTGCCGCGTCAGAGTGTCATAGTTCCGGCATGCGGCCAACCTGCCGCGTTAGAGTGTCATATATCTTTTAGCGTTCGCCGATACCTTGAGGGTTACGCCCGAGCATGAAAATCCCCGCGTTTTATGCGGGGAGCTTTTTATTTTTTCAAACCATAAGAGAAATAACGCGGCTTTTCATAAACCACGATCCGTTCGATTTTTTCAAACGAACTCATGCGGCTGCCGTAAATGATCTTGCCGTTGGTTCCGGGCAGACTGCCGTTTCTTTCCTGATATTCCTTCAGATCCATCAGATTCATAAATACGCCGTTTTCAAAAAAAACGTTCCAGCCGTAAGGCGAATCAATGTTGACATGAATGGTTTTAATGCTTTTGTCATAATCAAGAAACTCCGGCATATTGTTCAAAGAAACCTCATAAACCTTTTCTCCCAGCGTGCCGTCATACCATCTCAGGCATCCGAGAGCCCGACGGTCTTCCTCGGACAAGAAACATGCCTCTTCCGGTTTGTTTTCCTCCGCCGACAACGCCGCATTTTCCGTTCCCGGCACTTCCGTCACCGGTTTCTCCGCCGACAGGTTTTCTTCAGTCGCCGGATTTTCCGTCACCAGTTCTTCCGCCGGCAGGCTTCCCCCCGCCGCCGGACTTTCCGGTTTTTCC
>OLWG01000384.1_pt1 | contig 20160 bp, 28 predicted proteins | sample 1673721 | NCBI WGS metagenome assembly OLWG01 (sample SAMEA103958125, study PRJEB25191) | human gut metagenome | reverse complement strand
CTTGAGCATGACTCACCTTAAGTTGGTTTCAGACTGTTTTTATAAAAATGGTTATGTATAGCTATACATAAGCCTTTGAAAACCAAAGGACAGCCTGCCTCTACCAGCATTTCAAGCAGTGACAAGGCACGGATTACTTTTTCAATGAGATTCTTGTCGTTGTAGTGTAGGTCGGACGAAACTCGTTCAATCCATTCTGTCGTGAAACACTCTTTCTTTATCATACTATATTCAAATTTTCTAAGATTGTTGATAATTCTTCTTTCACTTTACGTCTGCCGGCATATCTGAAAAGTCGGCTTCGATTGATTGCATACAGATTAAAGGCATTTTCTATGATACGTTCGCTTTCACTATCTTGCAGATAAAAGAAGTCCACATCTCTCAATATGTCCACCAATAGTTTTTCCAACGTGGGCATAGGTACGCCCGATATGTGCTGTAAGGGAGCTTCTGATACAAGATTTTCACTATAAAAACACGGCTGTCCATATCTACATACCGGTATATCATCTCTTTGTTCGGCCGCAGATAAACATCTTGGTAATCGTCTTTCAGAAGATGGAAAACGGTTTCTGCTGTACCTCTATCCGTTTCCACATAAATAATGCGGTTGGGTGAAAGGTGATGCTGCAACGGTGCGATAATCTCTCCCTGATAGATGCAAAATTTGGCGAACGGGAAATGGGTTGTCAGCAAATCATAAACTTCTTTCACTTCCTCTGCCGGTTGCGGGGCAAAGGACGGTTTCAAAATTCTGGCATACATTCCACGCCCGGTTCTGACCAACTTGTTTTCATTCACGAGCTTGAATAAATACCATGCCAGGGAAGACTTGTTTATGCCAATCTTTTTGTGAAGATAGGCAAACAAATCTTCCATGCTGAATTTAAGATGGGTGTCAGCATATTCAAGTATGGATGTCGTTGTTTCGTTAGCCATATCACTTGTTTTACGTTGCAAAAATAGCAAATTTTCGGCACTAAATAGAAATAGTGCCGAAAATTTGTTGTTTGCAATCTTGAAATACAGCAATCAAAGCCAATTAATCGTCTTGCATTTGTTCATTTTATAACTCCACTCGATAGTATTGCCAACTTTATTATTTGCAAAATATCGGCACTAATTGAAAACAGTGCCGATATTTTGCAGGTGTCTACTTCTTTTTATACCATACACTGACTTATCCCTATTGTACGACTCAGGTTTTACCCGTTTGCTGGTAGGTCTGGTTTTCTCTTTTCGTCGGCAAAGGTAGGACAAAGCGCATAACGCCAAGCCGCATTTCATTCGGATAACGAAAACAGACGGTTGCACGGTCGGTTTTCTATCCGGGTTTGGCTTTTTATGCTCCACTTTATCCATTTCCTGCCTTAAAAAGCTGAAAAACAGACCTGCGAAGCAAAGCGAAAGCAGGGAAAGAAAAAACAGCTTCAAAGTTTAACCACTCAAAAACAAACTGTTATGGTAGAAGAAATTAAACAAGGCGACAAAGTTGTATTGTCGAGCGAGGACGGCTTTTCCGTACCCATGATTTTTAACAACATCTGCGGTAAGAACTTTTCAGGGGAGGAATACCGCAATTATATCAAGTATGTAGTCTATGACAGCATGGGGTTGAAACTGGGCATTGTCTCCTATTATCGGGACGGAGTTTTATACAAGAGCGGTACAATCCCGAAACTCTGAACGGACATTAACGGCGCAGTTTAGTCCTCACGAAAAGAACAAAGAAATGTGAAGTGAAATGAAAAATTGATAGATATGGAAGCAACGACAATTCATCCGGCAGGAGCCTACCTTCGTAACGCAGACAACCCGCCGTACTTGTACGTTTGGATAGAGGGAACACGGCCGACGGTGCGAACCGGGAGAAGATAGCATAAAGACTTTTAGAGATACAAACTCCGACTGTAAAGCCAGTCCGTGACAGTGTAAACAATATGGGTTAAACTTCTCTAAAAGTATCAACCTAAATCAAGGAAGGTCAATAGTGTCTTGTCCTGAAAAAAGTTGACTCATTACACTTCGGTATAATGGCGCATTGTAAGGAAATGTTTTAAGATATTCTAAAGGGTATGAAAACCGATGCCAATGAAAAGTATTTATTCTACTATTTCAGTAGATACTGACCAATTAATTGTCTCTGATAGCGGGAAAAAACCTAATTAGTTGGATAAGTAACTATTCAAAATTAATTTTATATGTATGAGTCATTCACATATAAATTCGTACCAACAGATGCAAGTGCCCTGTTTGTACAATAAAAAAGCGAGTCCTTAGTATTGTAATCAGCAGGTCTTATCCATTTGCCTTTCAATATACGCCATAGAGTTTCGGCAAGATTAAGTTCCGGAGAGTATGTTGGAAGATAGAAAAGATATAATCCTCTATCCTCCCATATCTTTCTCAGTTCCTTTATCTTCCGGTTTCTATGGACAGAAGCATTGTCAAGTATAACCACCGTTTTCTTCTTTATCTCAAAAGAGAACCTGTCAAGATAATCCACAAGTTTTTTTGCATTGATGGATTTCTATGCCAGAAAGCCTTTATACTGATTTCTTCGGGTTATCATGCCAAAGATATTAAGTCTTGCAGTTTTCTCGGATGGAATATAGACATTCTCATCTTTGAACTGCCAACCGTAAGGTACATAACCATCGGTACATACATGACTCTCATCTGCATAATAAAGTTCAATTTTCCCTTTGGAATCAAGACATTCAAGTTCTTGCAACTTCTCTTTCTTATATGCGTGGAGTTGCGGTGAGGGGATACCCCTTGGGTGTTTTCTTATTCGCCTATATCTTGCACCAATGCTCCTAAAAAACGTTTGAAAGTTATGTCACTGGCTTTTTTGCCGGAAGCCTTTTCTCAGACCTCACGCGCTTTTGAAACACTCTGACGATCTTCTTCTATAGCCTTACGGACTAATTCCTCGTCGGAACAGTCCATAATAGGCTTATGACCTTGACCGGGACGTGTTTCCAAACCTTTGATACCACTTTCTTTATAACGTTTTATTCATGCATATATTGTTGGGATTGTCACATTAAAAATTTCAGCTATTTCCGATGCAGATTTTCCAGATGACTTCAACAATATGGATTTGCATTTGATACGATAGTTATGAGTAGGGTCATTTTGATAGTCTTTCTCCAGTTTGAGGCGATCAGCCTCGGTTAATTCGAGCACTTTTATATGTTTCATGATTTACATTTTACAATGACATGATACGATATTAATATTTTGTGCTGAATATAAAAATATTTTAGATCACTTAATTAATTGTGTGTTAGAAAAAAAGTGTGGATGGACGAAAGAAAGATCATAGATAGAAGACTCCTTGCCGATTTGGCAAAGGAGATTGATCTGAATGCCTCGCATTTGGAGGAGTTGGGCGAAAGCCGCCAATGGGAGATTATCGTTGGTGGCGATATGCTTGAACGAATGGTTGAGATTCAACATCGGTTAGAGCGGCTGGCCGCAATGGGTGACGATAAGTATCGGGGATTCTATATCGAGGTGCTATGGCCTACGCCGGAAGAGTGGGGCGGTGCTGAGGAGTTGATTGCTTCGGGCGAGTATGGCAGTCGGGAGGCATTCCTTGTGGACTGGCTTGCGTTCAACCCGATGGAGACCAAGTGGTTCTATGTCGCTTCGAGCTTATACGGGGATTCTTGGTCAATTCGTGTTACAGATCAGAAACATACTCGCTTTATCATTACGAATCGCTCCAAGTGTTCGGATGTAGAGCCAGATGATACGTGGTGCAGGGAGAACCTAACTCGTTTCTTCGACTATTTGCAACGGATGATTGATGTAGTTGTTGCGAATCCCGGCGGGTCTAATGATTATGTGGCACGCAATCTGCCATACCAGCAGCGTACAGGACGTATTGCACAAAAGGAATTTAACCACATAGTACCGAATTTCAAAATCGAGGTGGAAGAGTATGAAACGGCCATCAAGGCTTTGGAAGACTCAGTACACGGGCATTCCGCCCCTCTTTGGGAAACCATGACCATCCGAAGGTGTTGTACTTATTACCGTATTGCCAACGAGGTATATGAAGATTATTACAGGAAACGGGGATTCAGTGGGCTCATCTATACAGATTCACAGGATGTTCTGGAAGAGTTGCGTGATGTGGCCTATTACAAGCGGAAGAAGTTCGTGGATGTGACGGAAATGTATGACATTGACAGACCGGAGGATTTCATGCAGTTTTGCAACGGACCATTACGGTGAACTGGGACTTTCGCGTCTGAATGTCTTTGCCTCAAATGACCGGCAGCAGGGGTTGAAAATTGTTGTTTCCAACAGTTATTCTGCCAATGCTGGATTAACCATTGAAGTAGCTACCGCCTTATATAAGGCAGGAGTGCCACTACTGATATACGACGCAGAGAAGCTCCTAAGAATACTGTGTGAAGAGGGTACTGTCTATGAGCTGCCGTGGGAATATGAATGCTTGGGTGATGGCAATTCGGCTATGACTCAGGAGCAATACCATGCGATTGTTTCACTTATAGAATGGCAGCCAGAGGCAAGAATAAGAATTCATTAAACGAGTGTATTTGAAAATCTACAAGCTAAGCGGCAATATGCAAATTATTAGCACAAATTTGACATAGTGCCGATAGTTTGTATAATTTCATATTTGAAAAACGAATTTTAATATGTTGGATTGAATCAAACATCTTCTGCATTGATAAGTAAGAAGGTAGAATATTCTAAAAACAGGAATTTTATTTTGCTCGTATGAAAGTATCATTGACAGACTTACTTCGTTGTATAGGAAAGTTGGTCTGGACTGCTTAATATTTTCTTTAGCAGAAATCATACAAGAAAATAACCCAAGAACGCTACAATATCTTATTTTTTATGACTTCATTTATATGTCAATAATATGTTTGCATATCTGTATATTGAATAATTGTAAGAAAAATTGTCTATGTTCTTACTTGAATAGATATAGCCTTCAACCACAAAATAATAAGTCATAAGGCAATACTGAAATATTTTGTTAGTGCATCAAAGGTCAATTTCTTTAAACTTGAAGCCGTAGATGCTAATATATAAGAGTAAAGACAAATATTTCAATAGAATGTTATTTGTTTTTATAATAGAATATCATCTGTCGTAATTTCCGTTCCGAATATTTTTTAATGTATATATCTGTTTATCAGTGTTATAAAAATTGAATATGTTCGAGACTGAGAAATAAAAAATATTATTCAGACATCAAATATTTATGATTTTGACAGATTTTATAGAGAAAATCTCAAAAATACATCGGGGGACATAATTTTGTCCCCCGATGCCACTATAGGGGACAAACTGGGGACAAAAATGTGGAAAACATAAGCTAAAAAGAGAAAATATGGTTCTCAAAACAGTTTATTTTATATCTATATAAGTTATTTTCTATCAGAAAATTACAAGTTGCTATTATATAACCATATGATTATTAATACGTTAATCCACTCACCAATGCAATATGTATTATAAAATCGTAACATATTGATAATCAGATATGCATTTGGAGGTTTTTCATACCGGGGGACAAACGGGGGACAAAAAAATAGAGACAATCTGCAAAGAAAACACTAATACATTTTCATTTTTGAAATACGTGGTTAAGGAGCCTGTCAAATCTCCTTTGTCCCTCGTGTCTCTCATGATTTGAAGCGGTGTATTTGCTCTTTGTACCTCTTTTCTTTCGTCACCTCTTATGTATAGAAGTTTAGTCTTGTTTATTGTATATCTATCAAAATTCTAAACCAAACTATTTGCCTACCAAAAGATACAGAGCCTTTTCTTTTTTTGGCAGGCAATACTTCGAAGATTATGAATGTTGCGTATGACTATATCTATTTCTTAAGATAGCTTGATAGTAATATTCTGAATAGAAAAAGAAGTATTATTTCTTTTATTGTTCAAATAATTGCTATATTTGCAGTATGGATAGAAAATTAAGTGAAATAGGAACCATTCCAGTAACGACTTCAATCATTGAATCGTTATATCCGGAACTTAAGTCTGCTAATAAGAAAGTAACCTGGCTCGAAAAACAAGGGGTTATCATCAGATTGAAGCGAGGACTTTATGTGATCAACCCCGAGTATTCTGGAAAGGCTCTATCAAGTGAGTTGATAGCCAATCATCTCTATACACCTTCATATATTTCAATGTCTACTGCACTACGATATTATGGACTTATCCCCGAGGCTGTATATGTTCATCAATCGATGACAGTAAAACATCCCCGAAGCTTTCAAACTCCAGTCGGCAGTTATGACTACAAATATATTTCAAGAAAGGCATTTTCGATAGGAGTAAGAAGTATGAATAAAGGTGACTATGCATTTCTTATTGCATCACCGGAAAAGGCTTTGTGCGATTTGATTGCCAATTCCTCAAAAGTCATTCTTCGTTATATGAAGGATGTAGAGATATATTTTGAGCAGGATATTCGTATGGATATGGATGAGTTCTATAAGATGGATGCAACCATATTTGAAGATTATATTCATGTGGGTAAAAAGGCTGATTCAATTTCGACACTTTTAAAATTCTTAAGGCGATGAAAAATGAAATATTCGACAATATGCTCTCCCTTTATGATTTAACAACGGAGCAACATAAGAGAAACGCCATATTTGAAGTTAACCAACAAATGATACTTGCAGGCCTGTATGCTGGAGGCTTCTTTGAGTCAGCTGCGTTCTATGGCGGAACTTGCTTGAGAATCTTTCATGGCTTGCAGCGTTTCAGTGAGGATATGGATTTCTCACTACTTATGCAAGATGATAAGTTCAATTTTACGAAATATTTCCCTGCTATCATTGACGCCTTTACAATGGTAGGTCGTGAGGTTGAAATAAAGAAAAAAGATAAGAAGAATTTCGGAAAAGTCGAATCGGCATTTCTTAAAGATAATACCGATGTGTATGATGTGACTTTCCAAACAGAAAAGTCAATAAAGATAAAGATTGAAGTAGATACTTGTCCACCGTTGAACTTCAAGACGGAACAAAAGCTATTGCTTCAGCCACATTCATTTATGTCCCGTTGTTTTACACTTCCAGACTTGTTTGCAGGCAAGATGCACGCACTGGTCTATCGTGTGTGGAAGAATAGAGTCAAAGGTCGTGATTGGTACGATTTTGAATGGTATGTACGCCATAATGTTCCGTTAGATTTTACTCATTTGGCAGAACGATGCAAGCAGTTTAACAATGAGGATATTACTCCAGAGTTATTCAAAGAGAAACTCATTGAGCGTCTCTCTACAGCTGATATAAAACAAGTGAAAGAAGATGTATTGCCTTTCGTACGCAATCCAAAGGAACTTGATATTTGGTCAAATGATTATTTTGTACAGTTGGCAGGGATGGTAAGAATGGGATAATGTTGGGTGAAATAGAGGGGGTATGAAGTGGAAAGAACCTTTTCTATCACACAATCCAAGGGTATTACGAATATGAAAAAAATAACAAAGAACTAAATAACAACGACAATTATGGTTAATTGGCTGCATATATCTGATTTGCATTTAGGGAGTGGAGGTACCATAACGAACATAATGCGCGATGAATTACCTATCTACTTGAAAAGGCTGGGAGTAAAATGTGATTATGTATTCTGTACGGGTGATATCCGAACAGCGAATGTAAATCCCCATTTATTTACTGATGATATGGCAGCATATTTGATTTCAATATGCGAAGCTGTTCAAACGTCAGTAGATAGATTGTATATAGTTCCTGGTAATCATGATGTGGATAGAGATGTTGATGGTCGTCATGATGTTATCAGGAAAGTATTCTATGATGGCAAAGGATACTATCACCCGGATAATGGCATTATAGAGCCAGAAGACCTGTCGGTCATTATGACAGGAGAGAAAGATTTTCTTTCTTTTCTTAGCAAAATATACGACGCAGACCGACTGAAATTATATGGCAATCCGAAAATGCCGCATTTTAATATAGAGACAGAGCATTTCAATATTCTGCATGTAGATACCAACTTAGCATACACCAGCGGACAGGAACATAACGACTTGTTCGTTGGTACAAAGTTATTATATGATGCAATACATACGCTTAATAAGAATAAGCCTACTATATTGCTTAGCCATTATCCGGTTACTTCGTTTCTGCAAGGAGAGAAGAAAGTACTCTCGACGATGCTGCAACATAATGGAGTTCGCCTATGGCTGGCTGGTCACGAACATGACCAAGTTCTACAGAAAGTTCATTATATCTATTCTTTACAAGCGGGTGTTCTGCGCAATGAACAAGGTGTGCGTTCTTCGGTCCTTTTAGGACAATACGACCCGACAACTTGTAAGTGTTTTGTAAATGCGCATACATGGTTTGAAGAAGGTTGGGCTAAGTATCCTTATGTTGATTTGGAGAACACGCCTCAAGATGTTTTTTCCATAAATTTAAGTTCTAAATTAAATGATACGACCGCTATTCCTCAAGATTTGAAACAAGTGATGAACGGCCTTACATTAAGAGACGTTAATGTAGATTTAATTCAGCAGGAGCCGTTGCTTCCTGTAATTCAGAGCGATAATATCATAGAACGTACAGCTTTGTTGAATCGTTGCCTTAATGCATTGAATGATGGTAAAATACTCGTGATTTTTGGTTCTTTGAAAATAGGAAAGTCGACTTTAGCAGCACAAATACATCAGCACAGGCCAAAGACTGCCATATATGATTCTGTTCTGCAGACGGATTTGGAAAATAAGGTAAAAATACTGCTACAGGAAGGAAAGGGAGGTGAAAGTGTGTTGGTTAGCTCCGGAGCATTAAATCTAAATTTATCAGGGCTTGATGATAGAAGAGTTTTTCAGATTGAAGTACCTTTATTAACACTAACTGAAACCAAAGAACTTGTTGATACGTATGGACCAGAGCAGAACCCACATATGTTCATTTATGCACATAGTTGTGGACATCCTGCTCTTGTGCGAACACTTTGCGAATATTTGAAAGCTAATCATTGGCAATTAGATGAAAAACATTTTTCCAATCTTTTAGCTTATAGTTTTGACTATAATCTGAGTAGAACAATGGCTGAATTAATGCGGACATTGTTACCAGATACAACAGATCGTGCATTGCTAAATCGTTTGCTGATAGTGAATGGAAGTTTCACGGAAGAAGATGCCTGCAAATTAGCCGAAATTACTCCATCTATTGAAGAGCCAAGAATGCGCTTAAATGGATTGATTCCTACATGGGTAATGTCTTTAGATAATTGTTTTAAAACGAACCCACTTATCAGTAAATTATGGAAGCCCGATGTGTCAGAACAGACTTTCAAAGATGCCAATTTAGTATTGGCAGAAGGTATTTTGACTAAGAAAAAAGTACTTGGAGAACATGATGTATTGAATTATATCCTATACAGTATTAGAGGTGGTGCAGATGACAATGCTGGAAGAATGTACATTACAATCTTAATGAAATTGGATGATATTGGAGAATTGCCACATGGAAGCCTCCTTTGTAAATTATGGATGGATGTCCCCTTACCCGAGGGAATGTCTATTGATGTCAAGATAGGAGTACGTTATCTTCAAATTGCACTTATCAAAGATCTGAGTGCAACTCAACGATCATTCTTGATAAAGGATTTAAAAGACAATGTCTCTAAATGTACTGATGCAGAAAAAATACCGTTCTATAGTAGCATGATTACAATGATTTGCTGGATGGAAGGTGACATTGAGGGTGGGTTGTCACATTATCATCGATACCTGGAAAGTAAAGGTGATGACAACAAACTATTAAAGACTATTGGAGATGTAAAACCTGTTTTTGATAATAACATTTGGTTTTTCCTTCTGCTTTTGTCTAATGAACAAGCTTTCATTAACTGGCTTGATGTATTCAAGGCAGATGATGTTGAATACTCACATAACGACTATGTAATTTGCGAGTGTTGTTATCTTGCAATAGAACGACTTTGGAGGTATCATTTAGTGGGTGAACCCGTTAATGATCGTGTGGAAATATTATTCAGAATTTTGGCAAAAGCAGAACTTAAGCGCTGTTCAGAACTTGCTATCGCTTGTGTTTTTGCAATTATGGAGATTTTTAACTCTGAACACCGTTATGAAGAAGCTCGGTCGCTATATGAAAGCAAGTATTCTAAGTATGAGGAATTGCCATTTGCGCAGTTGATTTTGAATGGTTCAATGGGGAATAGCTACTTCCGAGATGTTGCTGAAGTACATGGTCATGCTCTTGATTACTTTAAAAGGTCACTTTCGATTGCAGATACCGAGTTGATTCCCAATATTATGTTGCATGTTAAGCAGATGATGGCATACGTTCTGGCTGAGACTAATATTAATGCGGCAGTAAAAGAACTTGAAGAGGCACTACAATATGTTTCTGATGTTAAACATCGTATAGATATATATGAATACTATCAGTGCATAGGAGAGTTGTCATATACATATTGGTGTGCGGGCAATAGACAGAAAGCTGTTGAAAAACTATCAGAATGTGTGCGTTTTGTCACGAATGACCTTCAAGATGGCAAAGAAAAATTTGCCAAGAGTTTTATCTGTTTATTAGGGTGTCTAATAATAAAGTATCAGTGTGATTTGGATAACAAACCTATGCCTAAAGATCAAGCGATTCCTCGTCATGGGATGTTCACTGAAAATGACTTAAGTTCATTTGATGATCTATATAGCGAAGACCGTATCTATACATCCAGTTATCAGATGTGTCAGCTGTGTAAAATGGTCGGCTTAAGGGATTTGGCTCGTGAATGGGCGCATAGAACACTGGACGCATGCAAGAAAAGAGGCGAAGTTCGCGAGATTCATTATCTACTCTTCCTGTTATTACCATATTTTATTGAGGATAATGATAAAGATGCCATACTTTTTGTAATTAATCATACATGTGAAGCGCAGCGCATTAGTTATGAGAATCACCCTGAACTGCATAAAGAAAATGCAGACTTTGAGTTTGTTGAGTTTCGTATAGTGCCTCTTCTAATGGCGTCGCTTGGTCAGAATCTTCGTGGAGATGATAGTGGTTTGAAACTCATTAAGAAGGTATTGGACAATTATCATCCGGTGAATAATTCTGAAAAATTTGAACTTGTGAAATCTGTGTTTGATAGACCTTCGTATGATAAAGACTATATAGCGGAAATTAATAAGTTGGACATGAATGATAACTATGTTGTCTATATTTGTGCTTATCTGATGACAGCTTATCAGAGTGAGGCAGATTATGCATTCTCACTTCTAATTGCACTTTTGCCTATGTTGGAGAAACAATTGATTCAAATCTTGGGTAAAGAGATAAAACCTATTATTAATCATTTTGTGACTGATTTTTGGAAGGCTAAAATTCTAACAGCTCCTAACGAATTCAAAGATTACAAGTTCCTTCGAGAAAAGGGGCTCCCACATATTGAAAAGTATGAAGGAACGATAAATCAGGCAAATCATACGATGCTTGTCGTTAGTAATCATGTAAATAAACTAGTTAAACTTAATGACTCACAGGAGGATTGGATGGATAGGTGATCTTTTTGTTATAGGGATAGTCGGTAGTGTAAAATTTAAACAGGCTCTAAGGTACAGTTTTAAATATTCCTTGGTCTTTTTCCATTACGATAAATGTTAAGGCACAGGCTAATGTTTCCCATTTGTCAGCTTCTTTTCTCTAAGTTTAACGAGCTCTTTCTTGGTTATCGCTTTCTTTGCCATATCTGTATTCTGCTTCAAGGAGTTATTACTATTGTTTTTGATTTTTGTTTGAGGGACATAATTTTGTCCCCAGTCTGACTTTTAGAGGACAAACTGGGGACAAAATTATAAAATTTAATACGGTATTTTAGGTTTCTTTATGTATATAAAATGCTGATTATTAGCTATATGGTGGTTGATTTTATTATTATTGAATTTTCCAAGGTGTATTTTGTAATCAGCTGATAATAAGCGGTTTAAATTTTGCTATTTCCCGATGCAGAAAGTGCTATATTTTAATAATTTATTTTATATCAACGATTTATATATGTATATGTGTTTATCAAGGGACAAACTGGGGACAAAAATTGGGGTAAAAAATGCAAAAAAGAACAAGTATAGACATTGAAATTGGCTCTTCAGTCCTGTTTGATTCAACTGATTTTTTTGTAAAGTTAGAAATCTCTGATATTACTTAAAGCAATTTTGTCTCCCGTTCATTACTAATTTTGTCCCTGGGGACAAAACTTAAATCTGATTGAAAAAAATAGAAGTTTAGTTTGGTTTTTGTATATCTTATCAAGTTCTAAACTAAACGATTTTTGCAGCCAAAAGAAATAAACTCTCTTTTCCCTTTTTATTTTTTCGCTGCACCCCTCTTTTATACGGGAAGCATCTTCCGATACTCCGCACACCGACTTTCGACCTTCCTGATAAGAATTATGTCGCGAAGGTATATGTCATGCCCCATTGTTCACAAGGTCAAGTCTGCCGATTCTCACCAAAATCTCCACCTCGGTTTCACTGAGGTTGTATTTTGCTGCGAAACCTTGCCGGAATGTTCCATGACACCTTTTGTTGCGCCAAAATTTTATCAAGCCCGAAAGTAGCGGATGCTACCAGAGGGAAGAAAAAAACTTAAAATATTGAGATTATGGCAAATTACGCAACAAACAATTTCTTCGCACAGACAGAGAACGAAAAAGACCTTATTACGATTGAGCAGTTCATAGAAGAGAATTTCTGCGATAGCTACATTGCGAGACATGGACAATGTGTCGAGAGTGAATTTTACTCCAAATGGGAATGTCCTCAAAAAGAAATGGATGAATTGATTGCCTTGCTGGAAGCACCTAAGCGAATTTACATTCGCATACATTCTTATGAGCTTGCGAATGAGTATGTGAGCTTCAGGACGTTTTCAAATGGAGTTTGGAACATCAAATAAAGACAGGTTTATGTACGAGAATGAAGAACAGTCCGACATCATAGGTAAGAGCTGCACCTTGCTTACCCCGTACAAGGGTTATACAGAGGGAACTGTTGTCGGCGACTATGGGGACAGAATCATTGTCTCCCTAACCAGCGGAAAAGAAATATCCGAATACCGAGATGAAGTAATCATTTATGAATAATAAGAATATACTTATGACACCGATAGCAAACAAATTTGTCCAGTGGGAAGTGCCTGCACTGGAGACATTGCGGAATAGCCGTGCGTACAAACTTCGTGAGAGCCTCAATAATGGAGGCAAGTTGAGCCGTGAAGATAAAAATTGGATAACCCGCAGCGTGAAGGAAAGCGTTTATTTCAAGCGAGGAATTGCCTTAAATGGCTATCACTTCGATTTCTCGGATGTCCTTAAGCGGTATTTTGTGAAACAACATGGGTTCATCTGTGAATATTATGCCATTGACAAGACTGCATTAAGGTCAATATTGTACGGCAGAATAGATGACATTGTAGAATTAAAATAAGACAGGAATATGTGTGTATCAAGGTCATTTTCTCAATACGGCGTATTGGGAATATGTACCTTCGATACTTTTTATCATGGCTATTTTCCGGGGGCAGGGCTTCCTTTTTTATTTTCTTTTGGCTGCATACCCTTTTATATCACATTCCATTCGCAAAAAAGCACCCCTCATGCTTTTGCCCGCAGAGAGGGATTTCTGCCCGCTTTCCTGCCTGCCTCCTGCTTCCCATTGCAGCCGGAACAGACACCTGCCGGATGCTTTGCGCAAAGCCGGCTGTCGAACTTCCGGTCATGACCCTCCACGCAGGGCTTTTTGGCCCGCCATTGGCTCCTTTTTGCCGCTTCAATGTCAAGGGTGTGGCTGGCCTGCCGACTTCATGCCAGCACTACGGGGAGAGTGTGCCTGCTTGTGTCTTGCGGACACGTCCTTCCGAAGCCCGTCGCTTCATGTTCTACTTTTTCACTATTGCTTTTGGGCGAAGTCACAATCATTTTCCGCCGCAAAGATAGTGTGCGGTCGGGAGCGGCTTGACAAGCCTTGACCAATGCACAGCTGCACAAATCTTCCTTTATCGGGCCTGCGGTTTTGCTTGATCCAAAAATAAAGAGTATTTGTTGGCGGTCTTTGGTGCATCCCTTTGCGGCACCTACTTTTTGGGCATCGTAAAATTGATTCGTTTAACTTCTAAAAGCATTGAATTATGAAAAAGATTGAGAACACATTCGCAGTGACAGGTTTCGTAGGTAAGGACGCTGAGATCCGCAGTTTCACCAACGCAAGTGTAGCACGTTTCTCCTTGGCTATAGGCCGTCAGGAGAAATCCGGCGATCAGACCAGCCGGGTGTCCGCTTTCCTGAATTTTGAAGCGTGGCGCAAAAACGATAACAAAGGGTCTTTCGAGTACCTGGCCAAAGGCACCCTGCTTACCGTGGAGGGCTATTTCAAGCCCGAAAGATGGACAGACAAAGACGGCATCGAGCATAATAGCATCACGATGATAGCCGTCAAGTTCTACCCGGCAGCGGAAAAGGAGGAAGCTCCTGCGGAGCCGGCAGCGAAACCGAAACGGGGCAAAAAATAACCTCCTGCTTCCCGGTCAAAAGCGGCCTTCGGGTCGCTTTTCTTATGCTCATTGTTATTCTCTTCGAGCCTGTTCCTTTTATACTGCATCCATGCCGGTCCCGCCGTCCATTGATTTTCCTGTGCAAAGTTAAGCCGGGCGGGAACCGTCAAGGCGCGGCTCATTTGTGGTTAACAACCATCAACTCGCAGACTCGTCAATGCTTCTTGAACACAAATGCAATCGTCATAGACTGTCCGCTTCCTCCTTGCCTTGTTCCCTCCTTTCCGGCTTGTATCCTGCACATAAAATCAAATCCCGTCGGACGAGGCGAAACCTCCGAAGAGAGGGAAGAAAAGGAAAGGCTTGCCAAAGAGCGCAAAATACAGACGGCCATTCTGAACATCAAGAAACAGTTCGGCAAGAACGCCATTCTGAAAGGACTGAATTATGAAGAGGGCGCCACTGCCAAGGAACGTAATGAACAGATAGGAGGACACAAGGCATGAAGCATCCATACGATGACATTTTCGACCTGCCACACCATGTTTCCGAAAGGCATCCGCAGATGTCCATGTACAACCGTGCCGCCCAGTTTGCTCCCTTTGCCGCCCTGACCGGGCATAATGCAGCCATCACAGAGGCCGCAAGGCTGACGGAGGCGGAACAGGAACTGTCCGAAAGTGATGCTGAAGTGCTGAACAGGAAGCTGGCTTATCTGCAATCATTGGATGAAAAGCCGACTATTAGTGTTACTTATTTTGTGCCTGATGATAAGAAAGAGGGTGGAAGTTATCATACGGCGACTGGGATTGTCAAGAGTGTAGAGCCGGACAAAGGGGTTCTACAGTTTGAGAATGGTACGAATATTCTTGTCATCCATATTAGAGACATTGATGGGGAATGTTTTTTAACCGAATAGAAAATGGTTTGTCAAATTATAAACGTGCAATATTGCAATAAAAAACAGTAAAATGGACTACATAGACAAATATTCGATAAGCGTATGTACGAAAAAGCAGATTACGGCACAGGAGGTGTACGACATGATTTTCTCCGACTATCCTCCTCTTGTAAGGTTGCTTTTCAATATCCGGAATAAAATTGTAAAAAGGTTCGGGCTGAAAGCCAGTAACGGCTTTAACGACCTTATAACGGAGAACTCCACCAATCACATACAAATTGAAAAAGACGACAGGCATCTATTTCTTGAAATCAAGATTAAGTGTGGCGAGCTGGTAAAATCGGAGCAGGCAATCAGTATCTGCACATCCGTTAAATTTCACAATGCTTTGGGACGGATATACTTCTTCTTCATAAAACCTTTTCATAAATTATTATGCCGCATTGCATTGAATAGAATCATCAGACACAGACGGTAAAATTGAAGATGTTTAACAGACTACAAATTCACAGTTAAAATGGATGATTACATATCATATTTGAATAAGGTTATCCCAGAGAAAGACAGTCTTAAGATCGTCAAATCGGAAGCCGAAAAGTTCCAAAGTTCACATTCTTCCAGCGAATGTCATACAATGGGGATAACTCTATATCAATCAGATAATTTTCAGATACAGGAAATAGGAATCTTCCTTCTTGGATATGCCGCACATGAAATTCCCGAATCCTTGGATTTTCTGCGAAATACTGTGAGCAAACATCAGAATTGGAAGGTACAGGAAATTTTGGCTATGGCTTTTGACAACCATTGCAAATCCATTGGCTATGAAAACGCTGTGCCTCTGATTACCGACTGGCTTAGTGATGCAAATCCCAATGTACGCCGGGCAGCCTCGGAGGGACTACGGGTGTGGACGAGCCGCCCGTATTTCAAGGATCATCCGTCCGTCGCCATCCGTCTGCTGTCAGACAAGAAAACAGATAGCAGCGAATATGTCCGAAAATCAATCGGCAATGCACTGAAAGACATCAGCAAGAAACATCCTGAACTTGTCTTTGATGAAATACACAAGTGGGATGTTTCATCAAAAGAGATAAAACAGGTGTACAATCTCGCCGCAAAATTCCTGGTGTCGAAGCCATGATATTATAAAAGGGATTTGCAGTAGCGAAAAGTCATCATCAAATGCCGCAACCGTCATCGAGGCGGCTGCGGCATCTCTCATATCAAGCGACAGGCTCAGGCATTCTCTTTTGGTAATCAAGAATTTCATCAAGCGAAAGCCACTGCGGTTTCTCATCCTCCTTGAAACTGTCATGCAACAGTATCATGTACTCGATTTGTCGCTGTTCATCGCCAGCCCACAGGCGTTTTGGGTTCCTGTTGCCATAGTTCAGATAATACTCGCAATCCGACTGCATTCGGGACAAAAGCATATAGCGGAACTTCTTGTCATGCTGTAAAACCTCTTCTTTTGTCATATCTTTTCTATTTTAATATCTGTTTAATCCGTTACCTCAAAAAAATAATTCAACTCGTCAGCTTTCAGATTTTCAACCGCGTATAGGTCTGCCTGCTTCCATAGGTCATTGTAAAGTGCTGCAACTTCGGGACGGCTCTTGTGATGCTGCCAAATCTTGTGATTGAGAACCAATACCAATTCGGTCAGAAACTTGTAGTCCTCATTACACTCCTTGAAAGCACGGTTGTATGTGTCCCGGATAGCCGAAAGCCCAAACAGGTCGGCTATTGTGAAATCTTCCCAAAAGGTTGTCTGTACCGTGTAGCCGTTCTCGCTCATAAATTCTCTGAATGTCATAATGCTTCAATTTTAAGTTTGATTTTTTCCCTCTGATACAATCCTGTACCGGAAGGCTGTTTATTTTTCTGCCCGAGGATTGGCGACCAGTCCAAGAACAAGGATGCTGCGAAAAATACGCTCGCCAGCGAAGCCGGTGAGGAAGATTTTCCGCCAGCAAGCAAGAAGGTCCTTGAGCGGACTGACAAGCGGCAATCGAAATTTGCAGAAACAATAGACGGCTTACGGTCCGGATTATAGAGGCGAACAGAAAATAATAGAAAAGGGAAAAGAGGTATATATAAAAGGTTAGTCCGGACGAATTAGAACAGGTTGCCCGGTCCGCAAAAGGGCCTTTCATGCAGAATAAAAGAAAGATGCCGCAACACATCCCATAGACGGTTGTGGCATCCATTGCATGTTTTTCATTCTTACGCGGACTTTTTACGGTTTCTGGTCTTCCAGCCGTAAACATCGGCGACATACGGATAGAGGGAGCGGGTTCTCCGGCGAAAACCTTCCTCGTCGATTTCCCCACTGTAGATTTTGGCGGCAATGCGTTCCGCTTCGTCCCTGTCTTTGGCTATACGGTACAAAACATAGTTTGTTCCGTCATGGTGAATCATGCGTCCCCGAATATTGTAGCCGTCACCGTACCACTCGGCTTCATCACATTGGGAGTGCAATATGTCGGCGATATTGCTGCCCAGTATTTGGTAGCCTTGCCTCCGGCCATACCACAGCCCTAAATCGGCAAACACCATGATAACGCCGTCAATGTGCTTGTTCAAGTTATGCCGTTCGTCATCCAAATAGCCGTACACCTCGTCCGCCCATTCTTCATCACTGACAATGTAAGTGTTGTCATCTTGCACCTCACGCTGAAATTCCTGGTATCTTTCTCTTGCATTGTCATCCAACCTGTCCTCGCTCGACCAAATAATCTGTTTCATGTCTTTTAATTTTATAAGTTAATATTCTTCCTGTGCGGCTCAATTTTAACGAAGTCCCTATAGACGCATTCATGCTCTTTCCGGCAAAGCAAGCCGTTGGGTAGAATGTCATTGCCGTATACACAAACATACATCGCTATTCTGCTCTCTGTGTCAAGTAGTTGGCAAAATTCTTTCCAATGTTCAAATTGCGCTTTCGCCATTTCAACCAGAGTCTTTTTCCCTATATTACCGACTCCATTTTCTTCCAACTGACACAGAACTTCTGCGTTTTCATTGTCGATGATTGCTTTTACCCATCCTTTGAAGCTGTAAATTGTCTCCATTTGATATGATTTTAATTGTTTGTTTTTCTTCCCTCTGTTTCCTTTCCAGCGCTTCATAGTCTGTGAACAGGTCATACTGCACCGGAGACTGATTCTTGGCTGCCGTATCTTCATCGACGACATGGTTCGTGGTAAGATTGATGCGTCGCACCAGCAGGTTAGGATTGACAATCCGGTCGAAAAGTTCCATGACGGCTTCTGATATGAGCCGGGCGGATGATGTCGGGCTTTCCAGGTTGGCCGTGCCATGTGCGTGCTTCGGGACTTTCCGGCCATAGTAGTCGGTCGTTACCTCACCCTTATATGTTGTCCGTGCATCTTCATTGGACAGACTGGCTGTATCATAGCCGATGGTCAGCACGAGCTGGTCTGTAACCATCCTTTTGTCAAGCAGGTCGAGAGCGGTGCTTTCTGCCATTTCCCGGACTACCACGCGGGCTTTCCGTACCGTGTATGGCTCCTGGAGCACCTGCCCGCTGCTGAACGAGTTCGTTGCCGGCTTATAGGCTTTTATAAATTCCATCGTGCAAGGCTCCCATCCCCAGGCATGGTCTATCAGCAGCTCTGCATTGACGCCGAACAACTGGTATAGCAGTTCCTCGTTCCTGACGGACTGCCTTGCGATGTCGCCCATCGTGTAGATGCCGTATTGCTCCAGCTTGCTGGCTATGCCTTTCCCCACGCGCCAGAAGTCCTTCAGCGGACGGTGCGTCCACAGTTTCCTGCGGTAGGTCATTTCGTCCAGTTCCGCTATGCGTACACCGTCTTTGTCCGCCGGAATGTGCTTGGCCTCGATGTCCATTGCTACTTTGCAGAGGTACAGATTGGTGCCAATCCCTGCGGTTGCCGTGATGCCAGTCTGCCGCAGTACATCGCCGATCATTCTTCTTGCCAATTCGTGTGCCGTGACCCCGTAGGTCGGCAGATAAGCCGTTACGTCCATGAACACTTCGTCTATCGAATACACATGGATGTCTTCCGGAGCGATATAGTTGAGATAGATTTTGTAGATGCGCGTGCTGTGCTCGATGTAGTAGGCCATGCGAGGCGTAGCGGTGATATAGTCCACTTCCCAGTCCGGATGAGTCTTCAGTTCAATGTCTGACACCGATTTCCCGGTCAGCCTGTATCCGTAAGATTTGCTTCTGCGCTCAGCGTTTACTTCCCTTAATCTCTGCTCGACCTCGAACAACCGGGCCCGGCCGGGAATGCCGTATGCTTTTAGCGAAGGGCTGACGGCAAGGCAGATGGTCTTTTCCGTGCGGCTCCTGTCTGCCACAACAAGGTTGGTCGTGAGCGGATCAAGCCCACGTTCCACACACTCGACCGAAGCGTAGAACGACTTCAGGTCGATGGCTATGTATGTCCTGCCTGTGTCCTGCATGTCTGTATTTCCAACGGGCTATCGGTCTCTCCGGTAATCAGACTTCCTGAATCCGCCCCACAGCCCTTTAAGGATTTTGCCTACTACCCAGAACACGGCTATAATCACCAGAATTTCCATAGTCTTTTCTTTTTATATAACCATATAATTATGCACTTATATAATTATGATTTTATATAATCAATACTTCGGTAAAAAATTACCGAGAAATTAAAATTAAACAATAGAATCGGT